>CEWI01017061.1_pt1 | contig 20069 bp, 20 predicted proteins | sample 531271 | NCBI WGS metagenome assembly CEWI01 (sample SAMEA2622499, study PRJEB7988) | marine metagenome | biome: marine biome (ENVO:00000447); feature: mesopelagic zone (ENVO:00000213); material: "saline water (ENVO:00002010), including plankton (ENVO:xxxxxxxx)" | depth 350 m | reverse complement strand
TAGTTAAATTCTCGATTTATGGCCTGATAATATCCCAGGCTTACCCCATATTCACTAAAATTGGTTTCACTTATATTTCCAATTTTTTCAATATTACTTACTTCTCCTTCATGCCATTTTCCATACACTCCGGCTACAAATTGAGGGGTGATAAAAACATTAACTTCAAGTTGAATCCCGGCATTTAATTCATAATCATTACCTAAACTAGAATGGCTTAAGCCAATAGGAAAATAAGTTGATAATCCAAAAAATACGGTTTCGGGATCTTCAGGCTCGTACCAGTTTCGATGCGGGTTTGGTAAATACAGATCCTGCTGTGCGTTTGCTAAAGAGAAACTTAATATTATGGCTAAAAGCAATATGTTTTTCATCTGAAAAATTTATGATGGAAATCAATAAAAAATAAGCTCTTCGATTTAAAATTCTAAGTCAATACTATTGGTTGTGGCATTTACTGTTATTGTAGTATCTTTTTGAATCTCATCTTCTATCTTATAAAAAAATTTGATGGGCGAACCAACCGGCAATTTCCATGAATTTTCAAAAGTTGGGTTTTCTTCATCCAATTTTAGGTAATTACTAGTGATATTTTCAGGAATTAGTAAAGGATCGATGTTTTGATTTAAGGCAAAAGACTGTATACTTTTATAATATTGAATTTTTACAACTAGATTACTGGTCTGTGATAAAAGGCTGATAGAAACATTTACATCCTGTACCCTACTTAGCTTTACCACATCCAGATCAATACGTTGTTCCCTATCCACAATTTCTCTGGGATCGATATAACTCACGTTGGTAAAATTAGGATTATAAACTGCTGAAGAAACCGGATTAAAATTAATAGCTACACCCCGGTTATAAGAAACCAAAGAAACAAAATCTACGCTACCGCCTGCTTTACTGCGGGATGCTCCCAGTATATTATAATCTTCAAAAGCATTGGTCGTAACATTTACTGGAATATCTGGTAAAGCTACATTCTTAGAATCTAAAACAGTGGCAAAAACAGCCATTCGTTTATTTTCGGTAACCAATACATCGTCGCTATTGCACGAACCAAAAAGATGAATAAAAGCAATCGTCGCAAAAAAATAAACGACCTTAAGGCAAGCCTCGGTGCATTTAATCGCGATTACCGAGTATTTCTTTTTCATAACTATGAATTACAACAGTAAGATGCAATTTACTAAAAAGGTTGCGTTAACAACTAAAAACTAGCGTTTTAAAATCCAACTTTCTGGATTATACTTTTTGGTATTTTGGAAGATTAAAAAATGAAGCGTTGTTTTTCCGGAACTTTTACTGGTAGCCACCACTCCCAAATCCTGGCCTGTACTTACATAGTCACCTTTACGCACATAAACTTCTTCAAGATTATCGTAAATGGTGATATAATCACCATGCCTAAGCATAACGGCTTTGTTAGCTCCTTTTAAAATCTGTACCTCACTAACGGTCCCCTCAAAAACGGCTCTGGCTTTTCCGCCTTTATCGGTATCGATATTTACTCCACTATTGTTTATAGTAATATTACTTACTACCGGATGGGGCTGTTTACCAAACTTCATACTTACTGTACCCGTCGCTACTGGCCAAGGGAGTTTTCCTTTATTACTGGCAAAGTCTTTCGCCAAGGCTTTTGCTTCAGGAGTAAGTTCGAATACATCACGTTTGGAAGAACCCGATTTTTTATTGGTTTCTGCAATCGAAGCTTTAATCATGGCATCGATTTTACGCTCTATTTCATCAATTTCTTGTTGCGTCTTTCTAATTTGTGATGCGAACTGGCTTTCTTTTGCCGTAATGGTTTTCATTAATTCCTGTTGCGACTTTTTATTTTCTTCCAGTCGCGCCCTGGTCGCCCTGTTTTCGGCAATTAATTTATTCTTTTCTTCTTTTTGATAAGCAAGCCGCTTATTTAAACGCTGTAAATCCATCGTACGGGTCTTTATTTGCTCACCTTGCTCTTTACGGTAGTCTGCGTATTGTTTTAAATATTGAAGCCGTTTATAAGCCTGTAAAAAGCTTTCAGAAGAAAGTAAGAACATTATTCGGCTTTGCTGCGATTTGCTACGATACGATTTTTTGATCATCTCGGCATAATCGGCTTTTAATTCTTCCAGCTCTTTTCTGAATTTGGCAATTTTAGCTTCATTTTCATTCATCTCCTTTGTGAGAAGATTTGCCTGCTGATTAGTGACTTTTATTAAATTCTCTGTACTTTTTATTTGTTGATTTAAATCCTGAACTTCGTTTAAAATCGACTTTTCCTTCTTTTTGTTACTCGTTCTTAATTCTGAAATTCGACGGATTTCATTACGAAGTTCAATTCTTTTTTTCTCTAAAGCTTCCCGGGTGTTTTGAGCAAAAGAACTGGTCACCACTAAAAAAGTAGCGATACAAAAAATATATTTAAAAAAGCCTAATATCATTCTACCGAAATTTCATCGTAACCGGAGGGAATACTAAATGGAAAACTTACCTCTCCATCAAACTCTATTGAACGATACTGCAGGGTAATATTGGTACTTTCCCCACCTTCATTTGCAATGATTGTAATCGTTTCAGGAAAAAGCCTGCCCGCAACGCGCTGATAATCGCCGTAAGTTACCGTAACACTTCTATTTTTTGAATCCTGAGCTAACTGTTGTGCCTTGGCTTTAAAGGTTTCAGAATCTAACATAAACATCTTTTTTACATCAGATGATTTCTTAAGAAGTAATTGAAAACCTCTTGGAGATTCACTTAAAGTATACACATCTTCTCGCAGATCATAAATGGCCTGACCCAATAACAAATTCTGAAGTTTTTCAAAATCCAAAGGAATTCCTAACCACTGACTTACTAAACTAAAATCGCCATCAAAATAGGTTTTTCCTACCTTTTCATAATAGCTCACTTTTTGCGGAGTGATATAGGCTTTGGCCATGGGGAATCCCAAAATACTGGCACTCATCCAAATGGCCTTGTCTTTTTCCATTCTAAAACTAAGATTTACCGATTGGGTCCTATCAGCATCCTGATAGGTGGCTCTTAATTTTCCAGACAAAGTATTAAACTGTATGGCTTTATCGTAATGATTCTTTATAACACCTGCTGCTTTTGCATTGCTTCTTTCGAAACCAGATGCTGCTTTTTTGGTTCCGCAGGCCGCAATACTAAGCGTTAACAGAAGGGCAAATATTATTCTTTTGATCATTTAGTTGCTTCTTTTAAGGTTTTAATAGCTTTCGCTTTATACTCATTCGCTCGCTCTTTATCTTCCAGCCCGGCGTAAGACACCGAAATCTGCTGATAAAAATCGGCTTCCATCCGTGGGTTTTCAATTAAAAAATCCAATCCAAAAGTAAGAATTTCGACTGCTTCAGAATAATTTTTAAGTTTATTTAAGGCAACCCCATTTAAAAGATAAAAAATAGGCTGTGCCGGGAAAATATCACGAGCTTCTGAAGCTAATTTTTCCGCATTCTCAAAATGCTCTAAATCGATCCTGAGGATCAGCGTGTTTTTAATCATTTCGAAGTTTGCCGGATCTTCTTTTAATCCCATTTCAAAATAACGAAGGGCATCTGCTTTATTATTTGATTTAAGATAATATTCGCCCAATTTTCGATATAATGAGGGCTCGTTTTCCTGCTTAGAAAGCATTTGACTCACTTCCATAAGCTCATTTTCCCATTGAGGATTTTGGTTTACAAATAATAAAAAATCATTTAAAACCTTATATTTTGAAGCCGCATCGATCTCTTCGCTTTTAAAAACCATCTGCATCGACTGCATGGCCTCTTCTGGCTGATCTTTGTTAAGATAAAACTTATACAGCGCCAAATGGGCCAGACTCGAACCGGGACTAACTTGTAAGAGCTGTTGAGCCGTTTTAAAAGCTTCCTCTTCCATACCCTCATCACTAAGCACATAAATAAGGTTAAGATAGTTTTCCTCTTCTTTAGGATCATCTTTAATGGCTTTCTCTAAATTGGCTATCTGGGCATCTGTATTATTGGTACGGGCATAAATTTGGCGACGTAAATGGGTGCGATACTCATTTTCGCCATATTGGATATCTAAACTATCAATAAGGGATAAAGCATTGTCATAGCGATCACTTAGGATATATAAATCAGCAAGGTCTTCGCGGTATTTAGTATCGATTTTAATTAATTTCTGAAGTATTTGTATAGCACTTTCATAATCTACCGAAGCAATTTCGTTCTCATAATACTCCCTAAGAATGTTTTCATCGTTCGGTTTTAAATCTAGTGCTTTTTGAAAATAAGCTTTTGCCTGCTCAAATTCCTCTAAGGAATAATGATTTTTGGCGATTTCGTAATGTATCACCGGGCTCTGGTCGTTTATAGCAAGGCATTTTTGCAAAGCTTCGTTTGCTTTTTCGTAATTTTCAATACCGCGTTGCTTTAAAGCTTCAAAAAAATACTCTTGAAAATCATCGTTTACTTCTCCAAGATCACTATTTACAGTGGCACTATTTTTATCTTCGGGTTGCTGAATTATAGCAAAGGCCTTTCCCGGCACCAAATATAGGTGTCCAAAAAAGGCCAATATTAAGATCTGTTTCAGCAAAGTTTTTGAGATTTGGGGTTCAATAACTATTCCAATACAGAATAATCACCAATACTGATTTCGGTAAACTCTCCATTGAATTTAGCAAAATTACCAATCATAGCGTTATTCAAGTTTGCATTTTTCACTTCAGCAAAAGATTGAATAAGACTGTTTCTTATAGTGGTATTCTCGATTTTTGTTCCGTTGCCAATAGAAACATTTGGGCCGATCTTCGCATTGATCAGTTCTACATTTTCACCGATAAAACAAGGTTCGGTAATTTCAGCATCTTTTATTTTCACACTATCGGCGATGAGTTTCTCACCATCCTGGTGTAAAAATTTAAGCATACGCCCATTGGTTTCTACGGTTACATTTTTGTTTCCGCAGTCCATCCACTCCTCTACTTTACCCGGAACGAATTTTAGCCCATTGGCCTGCATGGCTTTAATCCCATCATTAATCTGATATTCGCCGCCATGAACGATATTATTATCTAATACCTTTTGAAGCTCTTCTTTTAAAACAGCCACCTCTTTAAAATAATAAATCCCGATCACCGCCAGATCTGAAACAAATTCAGCTGGTTTTTCAACAAGCTCGGTTATTTGTTTGCTATCGTTAAGTTTCACTACTCCATAAGCTGAAGGATTGTCTACCTGCTTTACCCAAATAACACTATCGGCATCTTTATCTAAACTAAAATCGGCTTTAAACAAGGTATCGGCATAAGCAATTACCGCAGGGCCTTCTAAAGACTCTTTGGCGCACATAATGGCGTGGCCGGTTCCCAATGGTTTATCTTGATAATAAATGCTTGCTTTGGCTCCTAAACTTTCAGCGATGTCCTTAAGGTCGTTTTCTATTTTCTCTCCAAAATCTTCCCCTATTACAAAAGCAACTTCATCGATATCTTCGTCCAACACTTTTGCTATATCCTGTACCAATCTGTGTACAATAGGTTTACCGGCAATAGGAATTAATGGTTTTGGAGTGGTAAGTGTATGTGGCCTAAGGCGCGAACCTCTTCCCGCCATGGGTACAATAATCTTCATTTGTTTGTTTGATTTTAGAATAGTTTTTCGAAAAAATTGAAATTATTTTGTTCCCGTACTGCCAAACCCGCCAGCTCCGCGTACGCTATCTGTAAGTACTTCAACTTCTTCCCATTTAATATGTTCATGTTTGGCGATTACTAATTGCGCAATCCTCTCGCCATTTTCGATGATAAAGTTGTCATTCGATAAGTTCACCAAAATCACCCCTATTTCGCCGCGATAATCAGCATCAATTGTTCCGGGAGCATTTAAAACGGTAATTCCTTTTTTTGCGGCTAAACCACTTCTTGGTCGTACCTGTGCTTCGTACCCTACTGGTAGCTCTATAAACAAGCCTGTTTTTACGATTGCTCTTTCTAATGGTTTTAAAGTAACCGGCTCTGATAATTCGGCTCTTAGATCCATTCCTGCAGAAGCTTCTGTAGCATAACCTGGTAAATCGTGTGAACTTTTGTTAATGATTTTAATCGTCATGATCGCTTTAATATTTTCTTTATGTCTTCTTGTTCTTTAAAATACGTAATTCCCACAAATATGAGAACAAATAAGGTTGCAACTATATAATTTTGCCTAAAGTATATAAAACTAATGGCCGATAGTCCCACAGAAAGCAGTAAATACAATCCTATTTTCTTAACGTTATAAGGCACCAGGTAGTATTTTCTTCCGTAGAAATATGAAATCAACATCATACTCCCATAAGCGGCCAATGTCGCCCAGGCAGCTACCATAAATCCAAATTTGCCTATTAAGGTAATATTTAAAATAACGGTGACTAAAGCACCAAAAAGAGAAATATACATCCCCATTCTTGTTTTATCGGTAAGCTTATACCAAACAGAAAGATTATGATAAATTCCTAAAAATAAATTAGCCAAAAGGATAATGGGTACGATAGCCATCGCCTTCCAATATTCCTGGTTAGGGATCATAAACTGTTTAAAAATATCTATAAAACATACCAAAACCAAGAGTATTATGCCCCCGCATATTACAAAGTACTCTAAAATTCGGGCATAGGTTATTTTCGCATTTTTCTCTTTAGCATGATTAAAAAAGAAAGGCTCGGCTCCCATTCTAAAGGCCTGGATAAAAATCATCATAAAAACCGCCAGTTTATAACACCCCGAATAAGCTCCCATAATTTCTTCGGAAAGAATATCTTTAAGCAGCAGTTTATCAAGATTTTCGTTAATGATAAATGATATTCCCGCTAGCATAATTGGCCAGCCGTACTTCCACATTTGCTTTATAAGTGAGAAACTAAACTGAATTTTTGTCTTAAAGAAATAGGGTAGCAAAATTAAAAACGTAATCCCACTGGAGACAAGGTTGGCCATAAATATATAGCCTAAAATATCTTTTTGAGTAAAATGATTTAAGACATATTGAGGGGCAAAAGCCGGAAACTTTGGTATGAGCCATAAAAAATAGATATTAATCGCAAACACGATAAATACATTTAACAGCTTAACTAAGGCAAATCTAACCGGCCTATTGGTCGCTCGTAGATAGGCAAAAGGAATGACTACCAGCGTATCTAAAATTATGACTGAAAAAAAGATATTAAAAAAGAAAGGATCTAAATCTACTACTCTTATAAACGAATCCTGAAAGAGCATTCCTAAACCAAAAAATAATAATGTTGTTATGGTTAAGGCAATAAAAGATGTTGAATACACTTTGTTTTTATCCTCTGCTCTACTAAAAAAACGAAAAAACGAAGTCTCCATACCGTAAGTGAGCAATACATTGAACAAGGCAGCCCAAATATAGAATGTTGTATTTACAGAATAATCTTTAGTATCCAGTACATCGGTATGTAAGGGCACTAAAATAAAATTTAGTAACCTTGGTACTACAGTAGCAATACCGTAAATAATTGTATCCTGAAAAAATCGTTTTAAAGTACTCAACAGGCTCTGGGTTTCCTGCAAATATCCTAATAATTAGGAGAACAATACCTATTTGCGTTCCTCGATATCACTAATTACATAATATTTGGTTTCACCATTTTCCTGAAATTCTAATAAGGCTTGATCTTTTGCGATACTAACCGGACTTTTTTCTGGTTTTTGTGGCATTTTATTCCCGTACTCCTCACGAGGATCTGAGCTCATTACATAATCAGACTGGCGAATACCGAAACTAGCAGTGTATCGATTTTGCCCATCTTCGTTATAAACAATTGGGGATTTTAATCCCTTAAAATAAATGTTTTTTAATTCTATACGATTTTTTTGGATCGCAGTCACCGGAAGATAAAAGGTCATCTGCCCATCAACTGTGGTATAGAATGCCTGCTGAAATTCCGCAGGTGCTTCTTCCTGCAGGTTTTTGTTTGTTCCGCAATTCGTAAAAAGCGTAAAGAAAAAAAGGCTAAGCATAACATAAGTATGTTTCATAATCGTAATGGTTTGATTGTTTACTTACTAAAATCAAAACGAGTGCCAAAGAAGAATATGCTTAAAAAATAGCCAATAAGGCTCATAGATTTTTACAACAAAAAAGCCCGGAAAAACCGGGCTTTTAAATATATAAAATAAACTTATTAGTTATTAAGCGCTTCCGCACCACCAACAATCTCAAGAATTTCGTTGGTAATCGAAGCCTGTCTAGCCTTATTATAAGATAATTTAAGTGAATCTCTAAGTTCTGTGGCATTCTCAGTTGCTTTATGCATAGCTGTCATACGGGCACCATGCTCTGATGCAAACGAATCCCTTAAGGCCTTATACAACTGCATTTTAAGCGACTTTGGGATCAAATTTTTTACGATTTCGAGTTTAGAAGGCTCAAAAATATAATCAAGTTGTTTTTCTTCTTCAGTTTCAAACTTAGGAATAGGTAAAAACTGTTCAGTTAAAACAGCCTGTGTAGCAGCATTCTTAAAGTGGTTGTACACCAATACAATCTTATCGTAATTTCCTTCTAAGAACTGCTCCATTAAATCCTCAGCAATAACAGATACGTTCTCAAAACTTAGATCTTCAAAGATCTCGGTATTTGTCTTATATACCTTAAAGCTTCGTTTTAATATATCGTTGGCTTTTTTACCAATACTGTATAAATGAACATCCTTATTTGAATATTCTTTAGCCACAGCATTTTTTACGCCTTTAATGATATTGGCATTAAAAGCACCTGCTAAACCTCTGTTTGAAGAAATCGCAACTACCAGTACTTTTTGAACCTCACGCTGCTCTGCATATTTACTGCTAGTATCATCATCTAAGGTAGCGCTAAGATCCTGTAAAAGCTGGGATAGCTTTTGTGAATAAGGGCGCATAGACTCGATAGCATCCTGCGCTTTACTCAACTTTGCCGCAGATACCATTTTCATGGCACTGGTGATCTGCATGGTTGAAGAAACCGAGGTAATTCTGCTACGTAATTCTTTTAAGTTTGCCATATTTTTAAAATTGGACTAGCCTAAATACTAAATAGAACAAAGAGTGCAATGCTATTTTGCACTCTTCGCTTATAAACTTTTATCCTTTATATTTTTCAGATAGCTCTTTTGCTACAGAAGCTAATGTATCTGTAACTTCATCGGTAAGTTTACCGGCTTTAAGCGTATCCATAACATCTCTATGCTTAGCATTTAAGAATTCGATATAATCTCTTTCAAATTCTCTTACTTTTTCTACAGGAACTTCTCTAAGTAAGTTTTTAGAACCTGCAAAGATAATCGCGATTTGATCTTCTACCGGATAAGGATCATTTTGTCCCTGCTTAAGAATCTCTACGTTACGCTTACCTTTTTCGATCACACTCATAGTAGCTGCATCAAGGTCTGAACCAAACTTAGCAAAAGCTTCAAGTTCACGGAACTGTGCCTGGTCTAATTTAAGCGTACCCGCTACTTTTTTCATCGATTTAATCTGAGCAGAACCACCTACACGAGATACCGAAATACCAACGTTAATTGCAGGACGAACACCCGAGTTAAATAAATCTGATGTTAAGAAAATCTGACCATCAGTAATCGAAATTACGTTAGTTGGGATGTATGCTGATACGTCACCGGCCTGCGTTTCGATAATTGGAAGTGCTGTTAAAGATCCTCCTCCTTTTACTTTGTCTTTAAGCGAATCAGGAAGATCATTCATGGTCTTTGCAATATCATCATCATTGATCACTTTTGCAGCACGCTCTAATAATCTTGAGTGAAGGAAGAAAACATCCCCTGGATAAGCTTCACGTCCTGGTGGACGACGTAATAAAAGAGAAACCTCACGATAGGCTACTGCCTGCTTAGAAAGGTCATCATACACTATTAATGCAGGACGTCCTGTATCTCTAAAATACTCACCAATTGCAGCACCGGCAAACGGAGCATAAACCTGCATAGGCGCAGGGTCTGATGCATTTGCAGCTACAATAGTGGTATAAGCTAAGGCTCCTTTATCTTCTAAAACTTTAGCAATTCCAGCAACTGTAGACGCCTTTTGTCCTACAGCTACATATATACAGTATACCGGTTTACCGGCATCATAAAATTCTTTCTGGTTAAGAATGGTATCGATACAAACAGTTGTTTTTCCTGTTTGACGGTCACCAATTACCAGCTCACGCTGGCCTCTTCCTACCGGCACCATGGCATCAATAGACTTAATACCAGTTTGCATAGGCTCTGTTACTGGCTCACGAAAAACCACACCAGGCGCCTTACGCTCTAAAGGCATTTCAAAAGTTTCACCTTCAATAGTACCCTTACCATCGATTGGTTCACCTAAAGTATTTACTACTCTTCCAACAATACCTTCACCAACATTGATCGAAGCAATTCGTTGTGTTCTTTTTACGGTAGAACCTTCTTTAACTTCTTTTGAAGGTCCCAAAAGTACTACCCCAACATTATCTTCTTCAAGGTTAAGTACCATTCCTTCCAGACCACTGTCAAATTGAACTAATTCTCCGTACTGCGCATTAGAAAGCCCATAAACGTTTGCAATACCGTCACCAACTGTAAGTACGGTACCAACCTCGTCTAAAGAAGCCTTTGCCTCGAATCCGGAAAGTTGTTGCTTTAATATTGCTGATACTTCAGCAGGATTTACTTCTGCCATAATTATTTAAGATAAAATGCCTCGTTAAATACGGGCGGTTTTTATTAAATTTTAGAAACGTATGCGTTGTTACCTGTTTTAAATTCTGTCTTTAAGTTGTTTAAGTTGTTAGCCACACTAGCATCATATTGAAGGTCGCCAACTCTTAATACAAAACCACCAAGAATACTTTCATCAATCTTATTCTCGATCGTTGCTTCCCTACCGGTAAGCTCTTTTATTTTGGCCTGAATTTTAACCTCAAGCTCTTTTGTTAAAGGAACTACAGTAGTTACCACAGCATTTTGTACCAAAATAGAAGTATCAAATAAGGATAAATATTGTTTAGCAACAACATCTAAGATATTGATACGATTATTCTCTACTAGCAAATTAAAAACTCCTGTAGTTAACCCATTTACATCTTTAAAGATCGCTTTTAAAATTTGATTCTTAAGACTGGGCTTTATTACAGGACTTGCTAAAGTACTCCTTAAATCTTCACTATTCTCGATTGTTTTAGAAATACTAAGCATATCTTCCTTAACATCTTTAGCTACTTTCTTATCGTTTGCTAATTCAAGAATGGCTTTTGCGTAACGCTGTGCTGCTCTGGTTCCCTTCATCACAAAGTATTAATTTAAAGTAACATCACCTAGCATCTCGTTGATCATCTGGTGTTGCTTTTCTTTACTTGATAATTCCTTACGAATTACTTTTTCTGCAATTTCTATAGATAAATTAGCAACCTGAGATTTGATTTCTGCCATAGCTGCCTTTTTCTCCATCTCTATACTTTCCTTAGCCTGTGCTACAATCATATCTGCTTTGGTTTGTGCTTCTTCTGTAGCACTAGCCAATACCTTTTCTTTTAACTCACGGGCTTCTTTAAGAATAGCATCTCTTTCAGCACGGGCTTCTTTTCTTAACTGTTCGTTATCCGCCTTAAGATTTTGCATTTCTTTTCTAGCTTCTTCAGCTGAAGATAACGCATTATTAATCGAGTCTTCTCGTTCTTTAACAGCTCCAAGAATAGGTCTCCATGCAAATTTTGCTAAAATTAAAATAAGTACAAGAAAAACTATTGTCTGCCAAAAAAGTAAACCAATTTCAGGAGTGATTAAATCCATAATATTTTTAAATTAAAACTTTCAATTTTTAATGGGTTTAAAATCGGTTTGTAACCAACCGTTACAAACCGATTTCTAATTTTCCTAGACTATGCTGGTACGGTAAGTACCCCTAGTAATGCAGCAACAACTCCAAAAAGGGCAACACCTTCAACAAGAGCGGCAGCAATAATCATAGCTGTTTGGATTTTTCCGGAAGCTTCTGGCTGACGGGCAATAGCGTCCATAGCAGAACCACCGATTTTACCAACACCAATCGCTGCTCCAATAACTGCAAGACCAGCACCTAAAGCTGCAAGTCCAATGTGTAAATACTCCATAGTAAAAAATTAAAATTAAAATTAATGATGCTCATGTTCTTGTACTGCCATCCCTATAAATAAGGCCGACAGCATAGTAAAAATAAATGCCTGCAAAAATGCTACAAGCAATTCCAGAACTGAAATAAACAATGCAAAAGGCACTGAAATACCAGCTACGCCAGCACTTTCTAATATAAAGATCAGTCCGATTAAACTCAATATGATAATATGCCCTGCCGTAATATTTGCAAATAAACGAATCATCAGGGCCACAGGTTTTACGATCAATCCAACAACTTCTACTATCGTTAAAATAGGTTTTACAAAAGTTGGGATTCCCGGCATCCATAAGGTATGCTTCCAAAAATCTTTGTTCCCGTTAATTACAATTAATACCAACGTGAATAACCCAAGGGATACTGTTACGGCAATATTACCGGTAACATTGGCTGCACCTGGCAATAAGCCAATCAAGTTTGTAATCCATATGAAGAAAAATACCGTTAATAAAAATGGCATAAACTTCATGTATTTTTTCTCTCCTATTTGCGGCTTCGCAATTTCGTCTCTTACAAATAAAACGAAAGTCTCCAGTAAGTTGTTAAAGCCCTTTGGAGCGTGTTTATTCTTTTTGTGGAAGGAGGCTAAACGACTAAAAATGATCAACATAATGATAACGGTGATAAACATAGCCGCTACGTTTTTAGTGATCGATAAATCGATAGGACGCTCTGCATTTAAAGGATGGTGTTCCTTATCAAACTCAACCTCATGGGCACCTTCTTCTAATTGATAAATCTTTTCGTGAAGATTAACGAAACTCATTCCGTTTTTTTCGACTACATGATGCCCTTCGGTATCATGGTGAAATTCACTAGACATAAAAGTTACAAGACCATTATCGGTATATAAAATCACCGGAAGTGGTAGTGTGAAAGAATTCTCTCCTTCTCCATAAAAATGCCAGCCATGTGCATCACCAATATGGTGAAGAATCATATCTGTAGCATTAAATTCTTTTTCAGCTTCTACTAAAGAGTCCTCTTTTGATGCAAAAGAAAAAACCGGAAGTAAGGCTAGTGCAAATGTCACTATAATCTTTAACGATTTCTGTGCTATCATAATACCTGGTCTACTTATAAAATTATGGGCTCTAAATTTCGGTGCAAAGGTATACTTTTATTTTTTATGTGAAAGTCCACATTTTAATTTTTTATTTAGATTTCAATTAATCTTAAAAATTATTGATATTCAATCATTTATTATGATTAATCAATTTTACGGCAAAAGTGGTTTCGAAAATCAAAAAAATAAAATAAGGCACAAAAAAAGCGATAACCTGAGCAAAAATTGAAACCTCATCAGCAAGCAATGCCGGCAACAAAAACAAAACCGCCGAAACCATTTTTAACAAACCCAACCCCATAAAAGCAAAACCCGTTTTATCTGAAAAATTAAGGTTTATATATAGCAAGAGGGTATAAATAAACAATGTGGCGAAAATATGAAAGGCATAATTAGCAAGCGTACTGTAATATAGGCTTGCTTCTATGAAATTTGAAATAACCAGAAATTGAATTATAAATAATATTAAAGAAAAAGGTAAGAATACCTTAAGGAAATTTAATAATGGTTTTCCCATCTATTCGTCGTCTTTACTTATATTTTTAACACTTCTTATTACCTGGAATAAAGCAATAAAAACACCTAATAGTGATACTGAAATGGTGTATGCAGAAAATTTATTAGGAAATTTTTTGTCTAACCAAATCCCAAAAAAGACTGCACCGGCAATGATAATTGCCATCTGGAAACCTACATTTACAAATACAAGATATTTATTACGCTGATTGTTTTTCATTCTTAACCGACTTCATTGTGCCGCGCATTTGGCAAGTAGCATTAAAATTTGCACCAGGTTCAACAGCGAGTTTACCAGCAACCACTTCTCCATCTACAATTGCAGATGATTTTAAACTCAATACCCCACTTACTGTTAGTTTCCCATTAAAATTACCTTCAATATCGGCATTTTCACATTCTAATGTCCCTTCTATGCTTCCATTTTTGCTAATGACCACTTTCCCAGTGGTCATTAAAGATCCTTTTAAAAAACCTTCGATTCTAAAAGCACCTTTTGCTGTTATATCTCCGGTAATCTGTGTTCCTGCAGCAATTTTATTTTGTTCGTTAAACATTTCTTTGCCGGACATTCCTTTCTTTTTTTCTGAAAACATCGTATTAAGAGTGAGTGTTAATAATCTGTTTTATAAATATCTAGGTTCTTTTTTAAAAGAACTACCCGATAATTGTCTGTTGAGATTGCAAGAAAATCATTTTTAACCTTATAATCATCATTTTCACGCAATAATTCACCAAAGCCTAAAGCTCTGGGACGATCTTCTAAACCATGTACAACTACAAAGATGCGATCATCTGTATAGGGATCTATAGAGGTTGAAAGACCCGAATAACCCAATGTTACTAAAGCCGAATCTATTTTTTGCTGAAGTTCCCGGGCTTCTTCTGTTTTAGAAGCTTCAAATTCGTAGATGAGTTTATAATTAGTTGCCAGACTATCTTCCTTCAGTTGGAGCCTGCTTAATCTGGGCAGCGTACGGCTAATCATTTCCTTGGCCTTTTGTCCTTCTTGGGATTGCGGATAGGTTAAAGAAACATACCCAAGGGCTTTTCGATATTCCGCCAAACCTCTTAAACGCCCTATAGCCATAGCTTTTAATAATTCAAACTTCGGGACGATTTCTTCTCCAGTATACCGGGTTATAAACTTATCGCTTTCAGAAATCACCTCTACAAATTGCTGATTTTCGTAAAGTTCGAAAGTCTTTTCGTAACTCATTTTAGGCAGACTTTCCCCATCGGCTAAGCTTTGTGGATTCTGAATAAAAACCGCATACTGAGAATTGGGATAATTAGAAATAATATCGTTTTTCATCCGGTCCTGTTGATTCAGCATGTTTAATCTTCCGTAGGCTTTATAAAGATTATATTTTGAAGGTAGAATTAATCGATCTTCAGGATTACTGGCCAGCACTTGTTCTAAACGATCTACAGCTAACTGGTATTCACCAAATTTCTCATTGTAGATTAAACCTAATTGATAATACGCATAGTTACGATCCTCATACAAACTATCGATAACTTTATTATCTGTAGGGAGCTTTTCTACATAGGTTAAAGGATCAAACCTTGGATCGCTGGAAAAATCAAATTCGGCTATACTATCTTCATCTTGTGTGTTGATGCCGGTATTTCCGGTAGCCATCCATCGCCAATTATCCGCGAGTTCCCGATTTCCCCAAATCCTTAAAAATTCGCGTTCTCCCCTATTGATGCGGTTTTCACTATAAAAATAAAACTTACTTGCATTTTCTTCTACTGGTACTCCTATATTGGGAACGCCGGGACCTGCTGTGTTTAAAGCTAAAGCTGCCTGGGCTTCCCCCGCTTCAATTTCCTTCTGGTAGCCTTCTTTTAATTTATCGGTATAAGCAGTGTAAAAAGCGATTTGTTCTTCACGTGGTAATTTTACTAAATCTAAGATACTATCGTTTTTATCGGCGATAGCCTGATAGAAAATCACATCATCTAAATTTTTACGCTTCTTTTCTATAGTACGATATTCCCTTAAATTAGAGGGCATTTCAAAAAGCGTACTATCAAAATATTTTGCGGCAGTTTGATATTCTGATTGGTCAAAATTAATATTTGCCAGGATCTCGTAATTTATAGATCGCAGATAAGGATCACTGTTAGCTCTGCTCCTAAGCGATTTATTATAATAAACAATAGCGGTATCTATAGAATCACGCTGATAATAATATTCACCAATTTGAAAATAAATTTTATCTAAGAACGGGCGGTTTTCACGATCCTCTTCAAGATCAGTAAGCATTTGTTTTAATTGCTGATCGTCGTTTTCTTCGGCATTAAAATTTCTAGCCTTTTGGATATACGCATTAATCATATAAATGCGCGGTGATTTGCGGTTTAAATCAATCACCTCATCAAAAGCTAAATTGGCATTTTTAGGTTGATTGAGTTGGTTATACAACTGGCCTAAAATAAAAAAGTAACGTCCTTTCTCCTCGTTTTTCTTAGTGAAGTTAGCCGCTGTGGTTAAGGGTGCCAGTGCACTATCGGGATACTTTAAATTAATATATGCTTGTGCTATGGCTGCTTTTGCATCGGCATATTCCTGATCTTCGAATTGCGAATTTTCGATAATCCTTTTTAGATTTTTAATCGCAACCCTGTTATTCTCTAACCTGATATTGGTTTTCTCTCGCCAAATCTGCGCATTTCGAATACTATTGCTGGCGGGATATCTTTGTAAAATATAATTGAAAGCCTCTAAAGCCGGGATAAAACGCTGATCAAAATATCTTGCTTTTCCTAAAAGCATATAAGCTTCATCGATTTGCGGATTTTTTTCTTCCCCGGCAATTAACATCGAATGTCGTTGTATTGCTTTTACCGCTTTTTGTTCGGCTACACCAAAATTTTGATTGCGTATGCTATCGGGAAGTAAAATTTCTTCATCGATTTGCATACGCTCTATAGGCAATACATCCCAATAATTATCCCGATAATTTTGGTTTAGTTCTTCACGTCCAGTTTCCAGGGCAAGATTTCCGTTATAAAGCGTGTTATATTCAGCAGTAACCGAATGCCAGCTTCGACTAATAAAAGTATCCTTCTTTCTGGAGCATGAAATTATTGCCCCCAGAAGGATGAAAATGAAAAAAGCTTGTGTAAATCTCCTCAAAATCAACCCTTTCTTATTACCATCATAACTCAGTTACGCAGGATTTAGTATGTAAAAATAAGTTTCTTTTTACAAATACAAAGGTTTGCGCTTTAAATAAGAAAAATCAGATGGTGATTAGTCAGGATTATTAGTTCTAGCTTCTCCTGTTTCTTCTTCCGTAGATAATTTGATTTCTTCAGGAATTTGCTCTCCAGAAAAATAGGTTTCCAGTTCTTTTAAAGTGGCTTCAGAAGTTTTTATATCCCGTACAATATTCCCCTTATCCAACACTACGATGCGCTCACAAACTTCAGTAACATGAATAAGATCATGACTGGAAACCAAAACAGTAGTTCCCGAAATTTCAGAAAGATCTTTGATAATTTTCTTTAGCCTAATTTGTGTTGTAGGATCCAGATTAGCAAATGGCTCATCTAAAATTACCACTTTGGGCTCGCCTATTAACGCAGCAACAATACCCACTTTTTTCTGATTACCTTTCGATAAATCTCGAAGGTATTTTTTCCGTCCAATAATTTCGCCATTAAAAAATTCTTCAAATTGCTTCAAAAAACTGTCAATATCGGCACGGTTTTGATTACGCAGTTCGCCTACAAAATAAAAATATTCTTCGGCCGTAAGATATCCAATCAAAAAACTCTCGTCGATAAACGACGCGGTAAATGTTTTCCAGTCTTCACTCTCGTTTACGGTGATATCCTGATTAAATATATTACCTGTGGTAGGTCTTATCAAATCTAATAATAAACTGAAAAAGGTTGTTTTTCCGGCACCGTTATTTCCCACGAGTCCGAAATTTTGACCCTGAGGAATTTCTAAATGGTCGATATCTAAAACCTTGGTGCCATTATATACTTTAGATAGATTGGTTGCTGTGATCATAATATGCTATTTATTGGGGTATTCGAGATTTTAATAATTAGAATTGAATTTTAAGCTTTAGTCTTTTTTGGTTACTGGATAGAATCAAGCACATCTGGGCAGGCCCTTAGAGATTAATCCCCGGTTTGTTTATAACCATGAATCATGGCATATTTATTCTTTTTATATTGTATGGTTATTCTGTCCATTAGGTAATTTCTAAGAACGATACCTATAATACCTAACACTCCTATCGCTAAAAGACCTATATTAAAACTGAATACTTTATAAAATAAGTAGAAAATACCCAGCGGAACTGCCAATAAAGGTATGGCCACCAACCATTGTGCTGCGCCTGTTCCCTGGTAATTCATAAACGGACTTTTTTCTAAATCAATACGTTTTTTATTAAATGAACCTGTAAACATTAATAAAGGCACATTTACTCCAAGATTATACAATGCACAAACAAAAATGATGAGTAAAATATTCCAGCCAAAATAAACATAAGGCGTACTTAAAATACTTAATATTATAATACTAAAACTTATCAACGCAGCTTTAGAAGCCAGATATTTACGCATTGGGATATTTTGCGACATTATCATTTGATAATAAGAAGCATCCCAACTGGGTACAAATTGGCCAAAATTGATCATAAATATTCCCGTGATAAAAATACCTGCAAAAACAAACATTACAGGCATTCCTTCGTAAACTGAATTGGTAAAAAACAATAAGCCATACAGTAAAAAGAAAAATGAAAGATACACCGTTGTTTTGGGTCGTTTATTACGCCAGATAAGCTTCATATCCAACTGTAGAAAAGTCGCTACATCACCAAATCTTTTTAACCACTCAAAATCCTGGGATTTAACCTCTCTTTGTTTTGTTTTTAATCCCGTATCTAAATAAAATTTCTTTTTTAAAGTATTTCGTACCCAAACAAAAAACATTACTACAAGAATTAGTGGCAAAACAGCCAAATACGGCATTTCCAACACATAATTTAAGAAGATACCAAATTTTTCACTTACCGGAAAAACATTAAAATATTCTAAGCCTGCTAAAGCCAAAATAAAAATTATCGCTGGTAAGAATGATTTTAGATCTTCTGCAAACTTCTTTTTGATTAGGAAATTAAAATAATTGACTGAAAAACTAAAGAACAATACACTACACGACCAGGCAATCATGGAAATTACGCTATGATTAGATTTTACGGCTACCACGACAGCAAAAGGCACATAAATTAAAACTGGTAAAATATTATAGAATGAGAATAACGACTTTAAAAGCACAAAATTTATAACCTTATGCTTTTTAATATTCTGAAGTAATAAAGGTTTTATTTGTACCACCGGAAGACTTTGCATAAAAAACCGAAATATAAGTTCAAATGCCAGCCAGGCTAAAATATATTCGTTTAATTTAAAAAGCGGATCTTCAGCAGGATACATTTTTTCTAGTATAGGATAAAGTCCTATTCCCATAAAAAGAAACATAACAGCAAAATATACCGCGATAAAGATCATAAAGATTTTAAGTCCGAGACTTTTGCCAAAACTTGCGCTACGCGTAAATGACTTCCATTCTAAACTGAGTAATTTACCTACCATAAAAAAATGCTTTACTTACTTGTGTCTAGATTTTGACTTTTGTTACACGTGATTTAATAATTTAACGATAGCTCTGGATATATTCTTAATAAAATATCTTTCGTTTTTTCAGGAAGGACAATAACTGCTACATAATGTATTACAAATGCGAATGCGATCAATATTGCTATGACAATAGACGCAATTTCGTTTGGAATTATTTTATCAAAATACAAAAGCAAATAACCTGGATAAAAAGATGTCGCTACAATTTGACCAACGTTTAAAATCATATCTTCTAAAAGATATATTCTACCTTTTCTTTTTACCCGCTTTTTCTTTTCACGGTTAAGTTTAATAAGGTGATAAAAAAGAAAGATCATCTCAATTAAAACAATCGAACCTATCGTTATTTTTCCGTACTCAAACTGACTTAAGCTCCAAAAAATAAAAGAAACAATACTTATCATAAGAATTACTTTTGGTAGCCCTAAAAATTCCAGACTTTCTTTTAAAACCAGATTCCAATAAGTTTTCGTCATTGCTTTCTGTCGTTCTTCAACAACTTCCAAAAAACCAAATATCCCAAACTTTTTAAATTCTTCCTGTAAAGCATTTTCAAAGCCTATAGCCGGATCTTCTCTCCATTGCTTTTCTATAACAGAGGCTAAATGATCTACCAACTCAGTTTGTACATCATAATATTCT
>CEWI01111058.1_pt1 | contig 20409 bp, 17 predicted proteins | sample 531271 | NCBI WGS metagenome assembly CEWI01 (sample SAMEA2622499, study PRJEB7988) | marine metagenome | biome: marine biome (ENVO:00000447); feature: mesopelagic zone (ENVO:00000213); material: "saline water (ENVO:00002010), including plankton (ENVO:xxxxxxxx)" | depth 350 m | reverse complement strand
GAAAAGCTCAATAATCCCAAGCTTTGGGATGATCCAAAGTTAGCCCAAGAGGTAAATAAAGAAAAAGTGTACCTCGAGAAAGAGCTGATCTTTTTCTACGAATTGGAGCAATCTATCAATGACTCTGTTGAACTATCTGAATTAGCTATTAAAGACAATGATCAAGATGCTCTTGATGGATTAACTCAAGAAATAACGAACAATCAAAAGAGCTTACACAAATTGGAATTTCAGAGAATGTTCTCTAATCCAATGGATCCAAATAATGCATTTTTAGATATCCAGTCTGGGTCAGGTGGCACAGAGGCTCAAGATTGGGCTGAAATGATTATGAGAATGTATTTAAAGTGGGGGGAGTCAAGAGGTTTTATTACTGAGCTTATAGAAGTTTCCCCTGGAGAAGTAGCAGGAATAAAAAGTTCAGCAATCAAGTTTCAAGGAGACTATGCCTACGGGTGGCTTAGAACGGAAACAGGAGTTCATAGACTGGTTAGAAAATCACCATTTGATTCAGGAAGTAGAAGACATACTTCTTTTGCTTCAGTTTTTGTTTCTCCTGAAATAGATGAAACCATTGAAATAGATATAAATCCTTCAGAGTTAAGGATTGATACTTATAGAGCCAGCGGGGCAGGAGGTCAGCATGTTAACAAAACAGATTCTGCAATCAGGATAACTCACGAACCAACAGGAGTGGTCGTTCAATGTCAAACTCAAAGATCTCAGCACCAAAATAGAGATAGGGCCATGCAACAACTCAGAGCTAAGCTTTATGAAATAGAGATGCAAAAATTGAATCAGGAAAGGCAATCTCTAGAAGACTCAAAGGCTGATATAGGTTGGGGAAGTCAGATAAGGTCTTACGTTTTAGATTCAGCTAGAATAAAGGACTTAAGGACAGGTCATGAGACTTCAAATTGTGCTGCTGTGTTGGATGGAGATTTGGATAGTTTCATTGAAGCGAGCCTTAAAGCAAATATTTAGTTAAAGTAACGTTTAATGACTAAAGAAATTTCTAAAAATGAACTTCTGGCTCTTCGAAAAGCTAAGCTGGATGAGTTAAAGTCCAAAGGCAAAGCTTACCCAAATGACTTTAGAAGAAATTCTGTTTCAAGTGAACTTCACTCCTCTTATGACTCTTTATTAAAAGAGGATTTGGATAAAAAAAATGTGGTTGTATCAGTTGCAGGAAGAATTATGCTACAACGCATAATGGGTAAAGCTAGTTTTATTACCATTCAAGATGCTTCAGGCCAACTACAAGCTTATATAAAATCAGACAATCTAGGAGAAGAGGCTTATAAAGAATTTAAGAAACTTGATTTAGGAGACATTGTTGGACTCAGTGGAAAATTGTTTAAGACTAAAACAAATGAATTAACAATAGAAGCTGAAGTTGTTCGCCTACTTACTAAATCTCTTCGTCCTCTTCCAGAGAAGCATGCAGGATTGGTTGACACTGAACAACGCTATAGAAAAAGATATTTAGACCTTCTTACGAATGAAGAAAGCCTATTGGTATTTCAAACAAGAAGTAAGATTATAAGTGAAATAAGAAATATCTTTATTGAAGAGGGTTTCTTAGAGGTTGAAACACCTATGATGCACTCTATAGCTGGAGGTGCAACAGCAAAACCTTTTATTACACATCACAATTCCTTAGATACAGATCTATATCTAAGGATTGCTCCAGAACTTTATCTTAAGAGGCTATTAGTGGGAGGTTTGGAAAGGGTATTTGAAATAAATAGAAATTTCAGAAATGAAGGCTTGTCAACAAGACATAATCCCGAATTTACGATGTTAGAATTCTATACAGCATATGCTGATTATAAGGATCAAATGAAATTTGTTCAGTTTCTATTAAGCACTATGTCTAAAAGAGTTCTTGGAACAACAATTATTGAATCAAGAGGAAAGAATTACGATTTAAGCAAACCTTTCCAGGAAATAGGACTCCTCGACTCTGTAGTTAAATATTTAAATGTTGAAAGAAAAAAGTTAGAAAATAGAAAGGAATTAGAAAAGGTAGCAAATAGTTTGGATATAAAAAATATTAAAAATTTATCTTTGGGAAAGTTGCAATTAGAAATATTTGAGAAAGGTGTAGAACATCAATTAGATGAACCAACATTTATTGTGAGCTATCCAAAAGAGATTTCCCCTCTTTCAAGACAAGATGATGAAGATAAAAATATGGCAGAAAGATTTGAGCTTTTTATTGGGGGATGGGAGATAGCCAATGGGTTTTCTGAGTTAAATGATCCTGAAGAACAAGCAGAAAGATTTAAGCAACAAGCCATACAAAAATCTTCTGGAGACGAAGAAGCCATGGAATATGATGAGGACTATATTGAAGCCTTAGAATATGGACTTCCTCCTTGTGCCGGAGTAGGTATAGGAATAGACAGATTAGTAATGCTCCTAACTGGAGTGCTTTCGATAAAGGATGTTCTTCTATTTCCCCAATTAAAACCTAAAGATAAGGATTAGTATAATAAATCTTTGACCGCTTCCTTTTCAGACATCAACTCTTCAGTAGTTATTTTTATTTTTGATTTCGCGAAGTCATTCAGCGGGATATCTTGAACAATTTCTACTTTCCCATCCCCCAAAGATCTAAGTGGAAAACCAAAGATTATGTCCTTAGGAATATCATAACTTCCATCACTAGGAACAGCAGCACTAAACCAATCACCATCTTTAGTTGGACTATCTATAGCTTTTATCGTATCGATAACAGCATTGGCGGCTGAAGCCGCTGAAGAAGCTCCTCTTGCTTCTATAACCGATTTCCCTCTTTGTTGCACAAGTGGGAGATATTCATTTTCTATCCAATTAAGATCATTAATAGTCTCAAAAGCTCCAATCCCATCAATTTTTGCGTTGTAAGGATCTGGATACATAGTTGGACTGTGGTTTCCCCATACAGTCATATTGGTCACTGAAACTATATCCACTCCAGCCTTTTGAGCCAGCTGTGCTTTGGCTCTATTTGCATCTAAAGCAGTCATCGCGAACCAGCTTTGAGAAGTGTTATTAGATTTAGTTCTTCCAATTAAAGCATTGGTATTAGCAGGATTGCCAACTACTAAAATTTTTGCATTTTTTTTAGCTAACTCACCTATAGCCAGACCCTGACTTGTAAAAATTCCACCATTTATTTTCAACAAATCGCTCCTTTCTTCAATCTTCTTTCCATCAATTACTATTCCCCTTGGGACACTTCCTACAAGCAGAACCCAATCAGCTTCTCTAACGCCTTCTTCTATATCTACAGTTGCAAGTAAAGAGCCTGTCTGTTTGAATCCACAGTCAATTAATTCCATGATAGTCCCCTTGAGTCTATCAACTACCTGAGGTATTTCTATAAGCCTAAGATTTACTTTAGTATTCTCTCCAAAGGTCTCACCACTGATTAATCTAGGCAGCAAGGAATAAGCTATTTGGCCAGCACCTCCAGTAACTGCAACATTGACTTCTTTCATTTTTTCTCCTATTTAATCTGGTTGAAAGATATTTCTAGAATTCTCAAATTTTACTGTTCCTTTTGTATTTAACATTTCATTTTTCATCATTTTATTAAGAAGATTTTCATCCCTTTTAGTATTTGCTACGAACCTTTTTCCATCTTCTAAACGCCCTATAATAATAGCTTTACTTGGCCCTTTTCTTGAGTTAACAACAGTATAAGTTTCTATTACACCTTTTCCATTAACTTCCTTTATGGTTTCTGGACTATCCATACTATCTATGGTTTTTTGCAGTGAAGATGAATTTACAACTTGATTCCATTCTCCTGTAAATGGTTTAGAAGAGAAAATAGCCATTCCATGTTTTGTTAAGAACCAACCATTTGCATTTACCAACCCCAAATGATCTTGATTTTTCCTAAGTTTATTCATCATGCTCGCTATTGAGTTTACAACGTAAGCACTACCTGGACCACCGTAATAAGGTAAGCCACCTGTAACTGACAGATCTCTGCCATCTTCATCTGGAATGCCTATTTCTTTTTTTGCTATTTGAACCGCACTCGGAAAACAAGAATATAGATCGAAAAAGGAGATATCTGATTGAGTAAAGCCTGACTTTTGGAATATAGCTTCTGAACACTTTTTAATTGCTGGAGAAGAATAAAAATTAGTGCGTTCAGTAACATTCCAAATATCATTTAAACAACAGGCCCCGTGCATGAAAATCCATTTGGATGCAGGTATTCCCATCTCCTTAGCTTTTTTTGCTGAAGTTACAATCAAAGCAGCAGATTGATTTACTCTAATTATTGAATTCATATATTTTGTGTAGGGAAAGCCAACCATCCTATTCTGAGGAGTAACTTCTGTTATTTCTTGTGGAGACCTGTGGACCTTAAACCAAGCATATTGATTGTTTGAAGCTATTTCTGAAAAACGACTAAAGAGCTGACCTATCTCTTTCATATGCTGTTTGGAAGTTTTTCTCTCATTGCTTCTAATGCCATTTGCAAACAAAGGATAAACTGATGAAGGTTCAAAAATACCGTGTTTTTTCTCAAATTCACTTCCTAAATCCCTTAGGCTTCCTAGACTTTCTGGCTCTCCTCCGGGGTCATCACTCCAACTAACATCTTTACCTTCTTTTAGTATAGAAACAAATGTATCTAGAGCCTCTCCTCCTGTTAAAAGGGCACAATTGACCTCTCCATCTTTTATTCTATTACAGATCTCATTAAGTAAGAGTTGAGGTGAGTTTCCTCCAGTAGTTGTGTAGATTTCATTAGGCACCGTAACGTTCAAGGCATTACTTAAACTTCTGGGCATATTTGAGTAATTAAAAAGATTTGTAGTAAATGACTCTCTATTTGGAGTATCTCCAGTAAAGCGTATAACTGAGACAGTATCTAGATGTTCTTTTAGAGGAATTTTTGCTTCACAATCCTGAATAGCTTTTTCACAGGCAACAGTCAAAATATCTAAATAGTTAAGACCTTCAGAACCTTTTTGATCTAAATACTGAGAACAGCCAACAAGAACTGGAGTATTATCGTTAACTTGAGAATATGGCGAATTCATTGATGGTTATTGCTAATTTGCTGAAGAAGTCTAACTATGGAAATCTTTTCTAGCAATAGGTGAGCTTGAAAGATTTTTTTAGAGTACCATATTGTCAACAATGAAATATGATTTTGATACCACAATAGATCGCATCGAAACAAGAAGTACTAAGTGGCTTAAGTTTGAAGATCCAAATATATTGCCAATGTGGATTGCAGACATGGATTTTCAATGTCCCCCTGAAGTCATAGAAGCTATTAAAAAACGTACAGAGCAAGGTATTTTTGGTTATACAGAAAGACCTATTGGATTAACTTCATTACTTCAAAAAAGGTTGTCTGAAAAGACGGGATGGGAAATAGAACCGGAATGGGTAACTTGGATGCCGGGTGTAGTTGTTGGCTTAAATGTTGCTTGTCGTACAGTTCTGTCTGTAGGTGATATGGTTATGATTCCATCACCTATCTATAGACCCTTTGTGTATGCTCCAGATAATATGAATAGGGGGATGGTTAGTACAGATATGATCAAGGTAAAAGGTAGATTAGAACTAGATTTCAAGTCTATTAATGAACTTATATCAGAAGAAGTGAAGATGTTTTTCTTTTGCAATCCTCACAATCCAGGAGGAACTATGTTCAGGGAAGATGAAATTAATAATTTAGTAGATATTTGTAAAAAGAACAAAACTATAATATGTGCTGATGAAATTCATTCTGATTTAATTTTTGGAACGAAAAGAAAACATGTTCATTTAGCTCAAACTAGTAAGTGGGCATCTGAAAATTCTATTACTTTGTTATCACCTACTAAAACTTTTAATCTACAAGGCCTTCCTTGTGGCTCTGCAATTATTCCCAATCCAGAAATCAGAAAAGAGTTTAGGAGAAATATGAGAGGCATTGCAGCACACATAGATGTTTTTGCTTATACAGCTGCAGAAGCTGCTTATCTATACGGAGAACCTTGGTATGAAGCCCTTATGGAGTATCTTTTAGAAAATAGAAATTTACTAAGACAAGAATTATCTAATATCAAGGGGTTGTCGTTATATGGTCCAGAAGCAACCTATCTCGCTTGGATTGATTGTTCAAAATCTGGTTTAGAAAACCCAGCAGATTTCTTTATCAATGCCGGAGTAGGTGTACATAGGGGCGAGTGGTTTGGAGATAAAGATTTCGTAAGGTTAAATTTTGGCTGTCCACGCTCTAGATTAAAAGAAGCTTTGTCCAGAATTACGAAAGCCTTTTCACAAAGAAACTAGTTGCTGTAATATTAACGCACTTAATTTATAACAGGAGAAATTATGGCTATAACTTTCAAAGACCAAGTAGCTATTGTGACTGGAGCAGGAGGTGGATTAGGCAAATGTCATGCCCTCGACTTAGCTAGTAGAGGAGCGAAAGTAGTTATTAATGATTTAGGTGGAAACGTAGAAGGATCTTCAGATGGTTCTCTTTCTCTTGCTCAAGCAGTAGTAGAAGAAATTAAGGCAGCAGGCGGAGAAGCTATGGCTAATGGTGCTAGCGTTACAGATAAAGGTCAGGTCGAAGCCATGGTTAAGGAAGTCATGGATGCTTATGGCAGGATTGATATTTTAGTCAATAATGCTGGGATTTTAAGAGATAAAAGTTTTGCAAAGGTAGAGGATGAAGATTTTAGAATGGTTCTAGAAGTTCACTTAATGGGGACGGTTAATTGCACGAAAGCGGTTTGGGAAATTATGCGAGAGCAGAATTATGGACGAATAGTTTTTACTTCATCTTCTAGTGGTTTGTATGGAAATTTTGGGCAGACTAATTATGGAGCTGCCAAAATGGGAATCGTAGGTTTAATGAATACTCTAAAACTAGAAGGGGCAAAATACAACATTAAATGCAATGCCTTGGCTCCCGTAGCGGGCACTAGGATGACTGAAGAATTACCTGGTATGGAAGGAGTGTTAGATCAAATAAAACCTGAATTTGTATCACCTGCAGTTACATATCTTGCATCAGAAGAGGCTCCTACAGGAGTAATTATTTCAGCTGGTGCTGGAGTTTTTGCTCGAATAGTAATTCAAGAAACCGAAGGCATCAATCTGGGTACTGGAAAAGACATGACAGCAGAAAATATAGCATCCAATTGGGATAAGATCTCAGATATGACAGATGCCAAACTTTGTTATCAGGGTCCAGATCAAACCGTGAAAATGTTTGAGCTAATTCAGAAAAGTAAAGATTAGTGTCAAAACGAAAACTAGAGTCCTGTCATAAAATAATGGACTTTAGGAGTTTAGCTAAAAAACGCCTTCCTTCACCCATGTTCCACTATATAGACGGAGCGGCAGAAGATGAGTGGACTTACAGAAGAAATACTGAAGCTTTTGAAGAGTATGAACTGATACCTAGATTTTTGGTTAATGTAGAAGATATTGATATTAGTACTGAGATTCTAGGTCAGAAGATAGATTGGCCATTTATTTGTTCTCCTACGGGGTTCCATAGACTTTTTCATCATGAAGGAGAATCCGGTGCAGCAAGAGCGGCTGAAAGAACTGGGACTATTTTTTGTTTATCTACCATCTCTACTACATCAATAGAAGAAGTAGCAAAATCTTCTAAAGGACCGAAAGTATTTCAGATTTATGTTTTAAAAGACAGAGGACTCACCCAAGAATACATAGATAGGTGCAGGGAAGCTAAGTACGATGCTCTCTGTCTTACAGTAGATGTACCAAGCAATGGTAGAAGAGAAAGAGACCTAAGAACAGGAATGACAGTTCCGCCCAAATTAACTTTAAAATCTTACTTAGACATAGCAATTCATATGGACTGGTCTTTTAATTACCTCACACACAAGACTCCTTCTATGGTAAACATTGAGCATAGAGTACCTAAGGGTACATCCGATATATCTGTGATGGATTTTATGAATTCCCAATTTGATAGAACAGTTACTTGGGAAGATGCAGCTTGGATGATAAAACAATGGGATAGGCCTTTTGCTATAAAGGGCATACTTTCAGTGGAAGATGCCAAGAAGGCAGTTGATGTTGGAGCTAGTGCTGTCATGATCTCAAATCATGGAGGGAGGCAACTGGATGGCTGTCCTGCCCCTATAGAAATTATCAGCGATGTAGTCGATGCTGTTGGAGAGGAAATTGAAGTTATTCTAGATGGAGGAATTCGAAGAGGCATACACATTCTTAAAGCGATAGCTAGAGGAGCAAAAGCGTGTATGGGAGGAAGAGCTTATCTTTATGGTCTTGCAGCGGGAGGTGAAGCAGGTGCTTTTCGATCTCTTAATCTTTTGAAAGAAGAGGTAAATAATAATATGACTTTATTGGGTTGCAGGAATCTAAATGAAATAACTGAAGATCATGTAAGGCAGATAAGAAACTTCAAGCAATAGTTCGTCTATTTTTAACTCTAGAAGGTAGAAAAGAGTTTATTAGTTTTAAGTTTTCAATAAGTTAAGGCTATAAAAAATATCTCTCATTGAAATAACTCCTACTAATTTTTCGTCGTCTATTACAGCAAGATGTCGTATTTGATTCTCTATCATCAAACCAATAGCATTATCAGTAGATGATTCTGAATTTACACTTATAAGTTTCTTAGACATAACTTTGTCTACAGTTTGTGATTCAAACCCCTTATGGAGATGAGCTATTTCTTTAACTATATCTCTTTCTGTGATGATTCCAACTAAGTGGCTTTCATCTTTATTCGTTTTTTTGTCTACAACTATTAAAGCACCTATGCGGTTTTTTTCCATTAATTCACAAGCGTGTACGATAGTTTCATTTGATGGAATTACGAATACATCCCAGTATCTTTGGTTGGCTAAATAATCTTTAACTTTTTTAGATTTTTTCACTAGTTTTTTCTCTAATTCTTTAGAAGTGTATAATGCTTTTTAAGGGGGAATTACTATGTTAATAAAGAAAACAAATAAATCAATAGGTTTAAAATTCCTTATATTAAGTTTTACTTCTATATTTCTTTCTATGTCTGCTTTGGCAATATCTAACACAGGTTATGTTGGGGATGACGAAATAGAAATAGCTGTTAATAGGATTTTTAACCAGCCAGCAAATTATCCAAGAAAAGCATTAAGAAAAGGTCAAGAAGGATTTGTGGTTATAGAGTTTGACATAGATACTGATGGAGGCGTCTTAGATCCTTACGTTTTAGAGAGTGAGCCCGCTGGGGTTTTTGAAAGATCTGCTATAAAAGCTGTAAGAAAGTGGTTGTATGAAGCTCCTTCTTATAACGGAGTATCAGTAAAAGTAAATAATGTGCAAGTCAAGGTAAGTTTTAATCTAGCCGATTAGACAATTTTTGCTTAGCTTAAAGATTTTTATTTCCTTATGCCTATAAGAATTCAACTCCTACTATTTGGAGTACTAGGTAACATTCTTATTGCTTCTGTTTTTCTCTTCTCTTCTACGTATCGAGAGAATATCCAGGAAACCTCTGCCGGCGATTCTTTGGTAGTTCTTTACGAATCTGCATGGTTTCAGACTTATAACACCACTTTTGAAAGGATGAGCAGATGGTTACCTAACATAGGTGAAAATGGAGAATATTGGGATCCTGATTCAGAAGTTTTTCCTGATGAAGTTGAGACTGAAGGAGAAATAATAAACCCCATATTGGATTCTATTAACTCTAGGAGCTTAGGTAATGCTCAGTATCTAATAGAATTACTCTTTGAAGATGATTTAGACGAAGGAAACTTAAGTTTTGTAATGGCTTATTTCCCTACTGGGGAGAGGATATACTGTGGTAGTGCTTTAGATTTATTTGGTATAGATGCATGTAGTCCAAGAGCAAGACCTGAATTTTTTTCTTACTTAGATTCTTATCTAAAAGAAGCATCAGGAAGACCAAAACAAGCAACCCTTAGAATAGCTGATTCCAAAAATGAACAGACATCAACCTTAAATCAATCTTTATCCTTTCCTGTAAAAATAGATGACGAGACCATTGCAGTAGTAGTTTTGGGCTCGGATATTAGGAAAGCCCTAGAAGTATTTGAAGATGAATTTGAGGTTAGAACTGGAGTTCAAACTCCTTTTGGTATTATCTCTTTGGACGATGATTATTCAGCTGACAATGTATCAAGTGAAAACGAGAGATACGGCATAACTAATTATCAAGAATCCGTTTTAAGAGCAAACGAGCTAGCCCTCTCTATGGGAAGTAGATACAGCACTAAAGATCCAGATTTGGGTAATTCACTGACATTAATCCCTTTAAGTTCATACTTATCTTCAGATGATGCTGAGCTCTACATATTTAAAGATGAAAAAAGTAGCATTATTAGATCAACTGAAATTGTTAACCTTAGCTTTATTATAGCTGCAGCACTTTTTTTATTAATCCTTGCAGTAACAGCCTATGTAACTGCAAAAACTTTTGGCGGTATAACAAGAGCTATTGAGGTGTTAGAGGGGTTGACTCAGGGGGATCACACACAACAAATGCCTAAAAGAACTGGTTTATTAGCTTCAGATACTGATGAAGTAGGGCATCTTTCAAGTGCCCTTCAAAGTTACCGGGGTCATATTTTAGAGATGGAAGAAATAAGAAAAGAACAGGCTGAAAGACGTAAAGAAAGAGATAGTGTGATTATAGAAAAGATGTCACATTTAGCTGATCAATTAGAAGGAGATGCAAAAGCTCTAATATTGGCTGACATATCTAAAATGTCAGACTTGGCTAAAGAGGGTACAGAAAAAGATGGGGAAGAAGCTTCTGTGGAGTTAATGCAATTAGCATTTTCTAGAATGTCTGATGAAGTTAATGCCCTTATAGAGGCAAGAACTAGCGAAATGGAGACCGCTAGAGACGAAGCTAGAGATGCCAATGAGCAAAAGACAAGGTTTTTTGCCAACATGAGCCATGAACTAAGAACACCGCTTAATGCAATTTTAGGCTATGGAGAGATGCTTGAAGAGGAATGTGAAGATTTGGGCTATGAAGACCTTCTTCCTGACCTGAAAAAAATTACTTCATCGGGTACACATCTACTTTCACTTATAAATAACATTCTGGATATATCTAAAATTGAAGCTGGCAAAATGGAGCTATTTATAACCAGCTTTGAGATAGAAAGCATGATTGAAACAATTCGAGATGTTGCTAATCCTGTTATTGCTAAGAATGACAATGGATTTCAAATAAATCTTGATGGAGCTTTAGGGTCAATGAATCAAGACGAGACAAAATTAAGACAGTGCTTAACAAATTATCTAAGTAATGCTGGGAAATTTACTGTCAATGGAACGGTGACTTTAGATGTTAAATCTTATATGGAGAAAGATGTTGAAATGATAAAGTTTTCTGTAACAGATACAGGTGATGGAATGTCCGAAGAAGGTTTAAGCAAAGTTTTTGAAGAATACGAACAAGCTGAAAGATCAACTACCGCAACCCATGGCGGCACAGGATTAGGATTACCAATAACTAAGAAATTTGCGGAAATGATGGGTGGAGATGTAACGGTAGAAAGTGAGAAAGGTGTAGGATCAGTATTTACAATTTTTGTTCCTAGGAACAGCTTCCAACAGGAAGAGGTAGATGCAGAAACTGTCCTAGAAAGCCTCGATGACAAAGAGAAAGTAGTAGTCTTAATTGATGATGATGTTGCTATGCATGATTTAATCCGCAGAACTTTAGCAAAAGTAGGTTTAACTTTGGTCGGTGCAACTGATGGAGAGAAGGGAATGCAAATAGTCAGAGAATCCAAACCAAAGTTATTACTTCTTGACGTTTTAATGCCAGGAAGAGATGGTTGGTCCATTCTTAGAGAATGTAAGTCAGACCCAGAACTCAAGGATATGCCAGTAATTATGGTTAGTCAGTTATCACAAGATACGTTGGCGGATTCTCTTGGTGCTGATGATTACCTAACAAAGCCAATAGATAGAGCGCATTTCCTTAACACCGTTAAGAGAATAGTAGGCAATAAACCAAATAACGAAAAGGTACTAATTATTGATGACGATCCAAATACTAGAGATCTATTATCAAGGATGCTAAAAGAAGCCGGTTGGTTTCCTATTACCGCAAGAGATGGAAAAGATGGACTTGGCAGGGTTAAAGATAAACCAGCTTTAATTGTTTTGGATTTAGAAATGCCAAGAATGGATGGATTTGAATTCCTCCAGGTTTACATGGAGACAATTGCCTCTGAAGAGAGGGCACCTATTTTGGTTTACTCTGGTAAGGATTTAAACGAGGTTCAAGAAAATCTCCTTAAAGATAATGTCGCTGGGATGGTTAGAAAAGACGAAGTTTCTATGGATGAATTATCTAATATAGTAAAGAGTATTTATACAGAATCTAAAGGCACATAAAGAATCATACCAGGCTATCTATTTTTTCAAGTAGTCTCTTAAAGTCAATTGGCTTAGTATCAAAATCATCAGCTCCACATTCCAACGCTTTTTGTCGATCCGATTCTAATGCATGTGCGGTTAAGGCAATTATTGGTATGTTTTTTATTTCCTCATCAGCTTTTGCTTTAGTTGTTGCTTCCCATCCATCCATTACAGGCAGACCCATGTCCATCAATACAATATCTGGTTTAACAGACTTCATTTTTTCTAATCCCTCTTGACCATCAACTGCAATTAGAACTTCATGCTCTCTTCTTTGAAGCCTCCTTGAAAGCATATCTCTATTCATTTCGTTATCTTCAACATAAAGAATTTTCGCCATTTTACTCTCCTTTTTTTGACGATTTTGAAAAAATAAACCGGTCTCTTCCTAATTTTTTTGCTTCGTACAATCTTTCATCTGCTTTGTTTACAAGGTCAGAGGAATTTTGAGATTCCTCAGTACTTGCAACCCCCCCGCTAGAAGTAATTCTTATTGAATTTCCTTCATATTCAACCACATTCTCTTTGATAGCACTTCCTAATTTATCACAAAATTTATGTATTTCACTAAGTTCTTTTTCAAGAATTACAGCCAAAAATTCCTCTCCTCCAATTCTGCCTAGAATGTTTGGTTCAGATATTAAATTATTCAATATAGAAGAAGTCGCTTTAAGCACTTCATCTCCTCCTGCATGACCGTAAGTGTCATTCACTTTTTTAAAATGATCTATATCTAACATGATAACTGAGAAGTTTTTTCTTTGACCTGATTGAACCTCTGAATAAGATTTTTCTAAAGCCTCAAAGACCACCCTTCTATTGTATATCCCTGTTAGCTGATCTGTTGTTGCTCTTATATGAAGTTCACTAACTAATTTTTTTTCTCTTTCTCTAAAAATTTTTCTTTCTAAACATGAAACTACCTTAGCTAAAAGAATGGTTCCATTCAGAGGTTTGGGTAAATAATCTTGGGCTCCTAACTGGATGCATTTAGCTATACTATCTACATCATTAAAGGCTGAAACCATAATAACTGGCAAAGAATCACTATGATGTTCAGATCTAAATTTTTTAAGTAGTTCTAGTCCATTTATGTCAGGAAGGATGACATCTAATAAGATCAAGTCAGGTACTTTTTTTTCTACCTCATCTATTGCTGTCTTGCCATCAAAAGCCTTTCTACAAGATAATCCTTGAGCAGATAGTCTTCTTTCTAGGACTTCACAATTGGTTTTATTATCATCTACAATTAAGATATCTGAACTTAATACATTTTTATCAAGTTCAAAAGAGTAGTCTATATTTCCCAGGGATTTAAAAAGAGCCTCAGCAGACTCGACTTGATCCTTCCCATCTCCAGTGCTTATAAATTTTTCACCTCTAATGTAATCCACAAATTTTTCAATGGCCTTCTCAATCTCTCTTGAAAGATTAATAATAGATTGTAAATCGGCAAGGGATTGTTCGGACAGATCATCCTCCAGATCCTCCACTAGTATCTCACTGTACCCAATGATAGCATTCAAAGGCGTTCGTAGGTTGTGCCTAAGCTCTGAATATTCCTCAGGGGTCCTACTTTCATTGATAGCATTAGGTCCTGTATTTTCTATAAAAGCATCTTCATATTGATCAATTAATTTCTTGCATCCAGATTTTATCTGATTTAGTTCATCTTCAGCATTAAGACTAGATTCCGTTATGTTTTTTTCTATTAGTTCAATGTAATCTGAAATTGCATCAGCTGGGGTAGTAAACTCTTGTTTGATTTGAGTAAGAAGTATCTCTTCTGCCCCCTTAGAAGTCACTTTTCCAAAAGTCTTTTCTGTATTTGTCATTTACTTTTGCACCGGTTCAAATGTATTTAAAAATTCTGGTTTGTGCATTAAAAATCCTTGACCGATTTCACATCCAATTTTTAGCATTTCTCGTTTTTGTTCTTCAGTCTCAATTCCTTCGCCTATCATTTCTAAGGACAATGTTTTACAAACTTCTACTACAAAACTAATAAGTTTCCCTGTAGTAGGATCATCTATGCTGCTAGCAAATAACTTATCTAACTTAACAACATCTACAGGAAGGTCTTTTAAATACCTTAAAGACGAATATCCGGCACCAAAATCATCCAAAGCTATCTTAATTCCACTTTCTTTAAGGGCACTTAGTGATTGTGCAGCAATTTTAGTATTGCTTAGTTCGGCTGTTTCTGTAACTTCTAATCCAAATTCATCAGGATTGAGATTCATTGATTTTACAAAATTTGAAAAGATTTTACAGAATTCTGGGTGCATTACAGTGTGTGCTGAAACATTCAAGTAGAGGGTGGCTTTTTCCAGTCCCAGCCCATCCTTAACTTCAAAAAATCCCTTAAGTTCTTCTAGGGAAGACAATACCACCAAAGAGAAAAGGCTTTCTCCTTCTATTTGAGGTATAAGCTTATCGTTTGGTATTATGTTTCCTCCCTCATCTCTCATTCTCAGGAGTGCTTCAATACCAGTTACTTCGCCTGTTCTTAGATTAAACTGTTTCTGGTATGCAAGATCAATTCTATTAAATTCAATACAAGAGATAGTTTGTTGTATTGCTTCTAATCCATCTCTAGAAGGACATAAAATTTCTATTAAAAGAAAATCTTCTCTATTCTCGACAGGTATCAAATGCACTCTGGTCCTTATAAAGAAGTTAATTTTTCTTAGTTGGATTTCAACTGGAGTTTCATAAGAAAGTGCAATTTTATCTTTCTTATACTTACTTATTATACTTTTAGTATCCAGACTTTTTATTCTTATTTCTTTTAAGCTCTGCATTCTAAATATGTAATTTGCAGCCAGATTGCCCCACAATATTGATCCATCAAGTTCATAAATTAAATATGGACTAGGATGGTGTTGTAAAGACCTAAAAAGATAATCAAGATGCTGTTGTTGTTTTCCCATGAGCTCTATTTTTTTGAATCAATTTTTTCTTCTTTGATTTGTTGATCAACAAAATCTACAAAATTTTGAGGAAAAGTAGGTGATATAAAGGACCATATTTCTAAGTTCTTGGGGTCACTAAGCAAGGTTTTAAATGAAGAAACCATAGCATTCCACTCATTTTGGTCCAACATCCCAATTGAATGTTGATAGTGTTGGTTTTGTCTTGCTCTCACTATAGCTGAAAAGTGAGTAAGATAAACAGCCTCCTCTTCATCAGAAAGATTTTCTCCTTTTCTAAGTTTTATTTTAACCCTAACTATATCTGGATTTAATCCTGCTAAGGCTAGTTTCTGATGACTATCAGCTATATGTTGTCTTGCATTAGCCCTCGCCACCTTATTCTGTTCTTTAAGTTCAGTTACAAGAAAATAAACAGTTACAAGAACTGTAAATGGACCTACTGTTTGCAGGATTAAAATAATTTCTTCTAAAGACATTGTTGTTTAAGTTATATCTGAGATATGGAAGAATAGTACCTTATCAGTTTGGGAGAATCTAATGAACAATTTTTATATAAAATATTCTAGTCTTTTATTAATTTTTTTAAGTTGTTTATGTTATGGAAAAGAAGTTGTTCTTATACCGACTGCAAACAGTCAAGAAGAACTTCAGGAAGCTTTAATTTTACTAAATCCTGGAGATATCCTTCTTCTAAAAGAGGGTCTTTATCAGTTTGAAGATGGCTTGTCTTTAGATATTGATGATGTAACGATTAAAGGGGAAGGTATTGATAAAACTATTTTAAGCTTTAAAGGACAGCAATCAGGAGCCCAAGGATTATTAGTAACCTCTGACAGAGTAGTGCTGAAAGATTTCGCCGTAGAAGATGCTAAAGGGGACGCTATTAAGGTTATAGGTGCTGAGGGAATTTTCATGATAAATTTAAGAACTGAATGGACCAATGGTCCCAAGAGCACTAATGGAGCATATGGTTTATATCCTGTGGAATCAAAGAATGTCCTTATTGATGGATGTGTAGCTATTGGAGCATCAGATGCTGGTATATATGTAGGGCAATCAGAAAATATCATAGTTCGCAACAGTAGAGCAGAGTACAACGTTGCTGGAATTGAAATAGAAAATTCTTTCTACGCTGATGTTTACGACAATGTTGCTACACACAACACTGGAGGAATTCTAGTTTTTGACTTACCTGACTTGCCACAGCAAGGCGGTCACCATGTGAGGGTTTTTAATAATAAAGCTATAGATAATGACACGGATAATTTTGCTCCTGAAGGCAATATTGTTGGAGAAGTACCTCGTGGGACAGGAATCATTATCATGGCTAATTCTAATGTTGAAGTTTTTGACAATGACATTTCAGGCAATGGGACAGTAAACCTTTCAATAGTTAGTGGGGATGAAACAGAAGATGAAAATTACTATCCACATCCCAAATTTATTCAAGTACATGGCAATCGATTTGGCGAAGGAGGCTTTGATCCTGATATTGATAAGGCAATGGCAGGTATTTTATTTGAAGTTTCTGAAGGTGATATGCCTGATATTTTCTGGGATGGCGTCCTCCCTTTTTGGCAAATGATATTTGGTCAGCCTGACGATGAAAAATTAGTGCTCAGTGACAATGGTGATGTTTCTTTTTTATCTCTAAGGCCCTTAAGGCTGATGCTTTCCCTTTCTAATCCCATCACTAGGGATCAAAATGATTTTAAAAAAGAGATCAACCCGCTAAGGCCTGTCACAATGGATATACCTAAGGGAGTGTATTAGTAGCTGAACAAATGAATCTAACTTACAAATTTTTCTTTTACAGCTTATTATTGATTCTCTCTCAGTCGATATTAGCAGTTAATGATTCAGCTGTACTTTCAAAGGATTTTCCAAGCAAACTTTCAGAATTTAATTTTTTCTCTAATCAAGCACAACAAATACCTTCTAACAGGGTGATTCCTTATGATTTAATTTCTACTTTATTTAGTGATTATTCCTACAAAAAAAGATTTGTTTATGTTCCTGAAAGTAAAAAGGCTACTTACCGAGAAGATTGGGTATTCGACTTTCCAGTAGGCTCTGCTTTAATTAAGACTTTTTATTATCCTTTAGATGAGAGAGATTTAACTTTAGGCAATAATCTTCTAGAAACTAGGTTATTGCTTCATAAGGAAAACGGCTGGGATGCTGTTTCTTATGCCTGGAATGAAGATCAAACCGAGGCTTACCTGAAAATTGCTGGGAAAACGGTTCACACTTCTTGGATAAATAAGGAAGGTAGAAATATTTCTGTAAGGTACAGAGTACCCAACAAGAATCAATGCAAGGAATGTCATTCAACGAATGATGAGATCTCACCAATAGGACCTAAAGCAAGAAATTTAAATAGAGAGTTTAATTACAGTCATGGATCAAAACACCAATTGGTTAACCTTCTCAAAGAAGGAGTGATTGAATCTTATCCAAATACTTTCAGAACTATCGCGGACTGGGAAGATAGTTCTTTCACTTTAGAAGAGAGAGCTAGGGCATATTTGGCTATTAATTGTGGCCATTGTCATATGACATCAGGAGTTGCCAATTCAACTGGTCTTTACCTAAATCTTAATGAAATAAGATCTATTCATTTAGGCATCAATAAAAGTCCCGTCGCAACAGGAAGAGGGAGCGGAAATCTTAAATACTCAATAGTTCCTGGTCAAGCTAGAGAATCTATTCTACTTTTTAGGATGATTTCTACTGACCCTGGAGTTATGATGCCCGAGTCGGGAAGGTCTTTAGTTCATAAAGAAGCTGTGCTTCTTATTGAAGAATGGATCAACTCTATGAAATAAAATGGCTGATAAAGAAGATCTTTTAAACAATTTAAAGATAAATCCAGACGATAAATCTGACGAGGAACCTTTTCCTACTGGAAAAATCGCTGTCGCTGTCGGTTTAGTCTTTTTATTAGGACTCTTTGGTTGGTGGTTCCTTTCAGAAGAAGAAACGCAAAAAGTTACTACCTTCACGGTAAAGTCTGTTAACGCATCTGGTTCGTCAGCAACTAGCATCCTAGATGCCTCAGGGTATGTAACAGCAAGAAGAAAGGCTACCGTTTCTTCAAAGAGTACGGGTAAAGTTTTAGAAGTGTTAGTGGAAGAAGGGATGTACGTAGAAGAAGGTCAGCTACTGGCACAACTTGATGACAGTACTCAAGTGGCTGATCTCCAATACGCAGAATCTCAATTGAAACAAGCTAAATTAGTCTATAACAGCACTAGTGCACTAGTAGAGGGTAATTTTGCAAGTCCTGATCAAGTGAAAACAGCTGAAGCTAAAATGGAAGGAGCTCAAGCCCTTGTCAATTTGAGCAGGCAGAGATTGCAAGATATGCAGATTCTTGCCCCATTTAGTGGCGTAGTTGTTTACAAAGCTGCACAACCAGGAGAAATGATATCTCCTGTTTCTGCAGGTGGAGGTTTTACAGCCACGGGAATTTGTACAATAGTTGATATGGAGTCTTTAGAAATCGAAGTAGATGTAAATGAGGCTTTTATAAATAGAGTTGTTCCAAGTCAACCTGTAGTTGCAAATTTGAATGCTTATCCAAAATGGGATATCCCAGCTGAAGTAATAGCTATAATCCCTACGGCTGATAAGAATAAAGCTACAGTTAGAGTTAGGATACGATTAATTGAGAAAGATGAGAGAGTTTTGCCTGACATGGGTGTGCGGGTTTCTTTTTTACAGAAAATAGCTCAATCAACTGGACCAAAAAAAGAAGGCGTTATAGTTCCTAATGCAGCAGTTTTTAATGACGGGGATATCAGTTATGTTCTCTTAGTAAGAAATGAAAGAATTAAGAAACAAGAAATAGAAGTAGCTGAAGAAACTTCGAATTACTCAAGGATAACTAAGGGTGTAAGAGCAGGCGATCAAGTGGTTGCTTCTTATGACAAACAATTAGAAAATAATCAGAAAGTTTCTAGAAACTAAGGGAGAAAAGCTGTGTCAGAGTCTTTAGTCAAGGTTGAAAATGTTAATAAAACATACCAGAGAGGGGGAGAAAAGCTTGTAGTATTAGATGAACTAAATTTAGAAGTTCCTAAAGGTGACTTTTTAGCATTAATGGGTCCATCAGGTTCTGGTAAATCAACTTTGCTTAATCTAATCGGTGGTTTAGATAGTCCTACTTCCGGCAGAGTAGTGGTAGATGGAGTAAATCTGGATCAGATGAATTCAAAACAATTGAGCAGTTGGAGAGCAAGTCATGTAGGTTTTATCTTCCAGTTTTATAATTTGTTACCAGTGCTAACTGCTCAAAAAAATATCGAATTACCTTTATTACTAACTAAACTTTCAAGTTCTCAACGGAAAGCACATGTTGACACAGTTCTTAAGGTAGTTAGTTTAGAAGATAGAGCAGGGCATAAACCGAATGAACTTTCAGGAGGACAACAACAAAGGGTTGCCATTGCGAGAGCATTGGTTTCGGATCCCCAAATTTTGGTTTGCGACGAACCAACAGGAGACTTAGACAGAGATACAGCGTCAGAAATTTTGAATTTATTGCAAATACTTAATAGAGATCACGATAAAACCATACTTATGGTAACGCACGACCCGGTGGCTGCTGAGTTTGCAAAAAGAACCTTGCATTTAGATAAAGGAAAACTTACTTACTAATCATGTATTGGGTATTAGTTAAAGCAGGTCTTTTTAGGAAGAAGATTAGAACTGCATTAACCATAGCATCTATCTCGGTGGCTTTCCTCTTATTCGGGATGTTGCATTCAATGTCAGCGGTCTTTAAAGGTCAAATGCAAGGCATGAGTGCGGACGTTATTATGGTGATGCCCAGATACGAGATGTTTGGTACGCAACCCTATTCAACATACGAATACGTAAAATCCATTGAAGGCGTTGAAAGTGCAAGTCACTTGACCATGCTTTCGAGCGACACGCTTAGCAGCATGTTTGATGGGGCGGTTTTTGCAGTAGATGAGAATTACTTTGATGTGTATGACAGATTTCAAACTACTGATGAGTACCGAGAAGCGATGCGATTGAGACCAGATGGTGTACTCGT
>CEWI01022500.1_pt1 | contig 20487 bp, 20 predicted proteins | sample 531271 | NCBI WGS metagenome assembly CEWI01 (sample SAMEA2622499, study PRJEB7988) | marine metagenome | biome: marine biome (ENVO:00000447); feature: mesopelagic zone (ENVO:00000213); material: "saline water (ENVO:00002010), including plankton (ENVO:xxxxxxxx)" | depth 350 m | reverse complement strand
ATACACTAATAATCAGATATATAAATATCTACGCACAGCTAAAAAATCAAACAAAATTAAAAAAACTAAAAATGTTACAGCTTCTAAAATTAATATTTTTAATATTAAAATGGGTTTAGCGTTAAGTAATGAAGAAGTTTTATATCTAAAGGAAATGTATAAAAAATTAAAGAGAGATCCAAATGATATTGAGTTAATGATGTTTTCTCAAATTAACTCAGAACACTGTAGGCACAAAATATTTAACTCTAAACTAATAAACAAGAGTTTCAATCAAGAGCTTTCATTATTTAAATTAATTAAAAAAACTTATAAAAATAATAGTAAAAATATAATTTCTGCTTATAAAGATAATTGTTCAATTATTAATTCTAATAAAATTAATTTTTTACTCACAGAAAAAAACAAATATAAATATAAAAAAGAAAAGGGCTTATATATAATTAAAGCAGAAACACATAATCATCCAACCGCTATAGCTCCTTATGAAGGTGCTGCAACAGGGTCTGGCGGAGAATTAAGAGATGAGGGAGCCACTGGCTTAGGCTCAATACCAAAAATTGGTTTTACTGGATACACGTTATCTAATTTATGTATACCCAATGATGTTAAAAATTGGGAATCAGATTCAATTGGAGTGCCATCAAGAATAAAAACTCCTCTTGAAATTATAATTAATGCTCCTATAGGTGCTGCCGCCTATAATAATGAATTTGGAAGACCAAATATATTTGGTTATTTTAGAACATGTCAATTTCCTTCTATTACTATTAATAAAAATATTAAAGCTTTTGGATATCACAAACCTATTATGATAGCTGGTGGAATAGGATCAATTAGACCTAACCATACCCATAAGAAAAAATTATCAAATGATGATTTAATTATTATTCTTGGTGGGCCATCTTATTTAATCGGACTTGGAGGAGGTGCTGCATCATCATTATCATCAGGGGCTAGCAGTGAAAATTTAGATTTTGCATCTGTTCAAAGAGATAATCCTGAAATAGAAAGAAGATGCCAAGAAGTCATTAATCAATGCATTTATATGAGTTCAAAAAATCCAATAAAAAGCATACATGATGTTGGTGCTGGAGGGCTAAGTAATGCAATTCCTGAAATTGTAAATGAATCCCATATGGGAGCAAAAATTTATAGCTCTAAAATACCAATTGCTGAAAAAAATATGGCACCTCTTGAGATTTGGTGCAACGAATCTCAAGAACGTTATGTAATTATCATAAATAAAAAAAACTTAGAGATGTTTTCAAAAATCTGTGATAGAGAAAATTGTCCATATGCAGTAATAGGAAATGTTTTAAAGAAAAAAGAATTAATAGTTTTTGGTAGAGATGATAAAACAAAAATTATTAATTTACCGATGACTTCTTTATTAGGGAAACCACCTATCAAACCAATAGAATTAACTAATTTTGTATCCAAAATAGAAGATAGTAACAGAAGTAATTTATCATTTAATCAATCAGTGATAAATATACTTGAACTCCCCTCAGTTTCAGATAAGAGTTTTTTAATTACAATTGGTGATCGCTCAGTAACAGGACTAGTATCAAGAGATCAAATGATTGGTCCAAACCAAATTCCTGTTTCAAACGTTGGAATTACATTATCTGATATTAATTCAGATAATGGAGAAGTGATTACAATTGGGGAAAGACCAATTTTAGCAATTTCTAACCCAGAAGCTTCCGTAGAAATTTCTCTCGGCGAGATAATTACTAATATTTCATGTTGTCATATCAGGGATTTGTCAAATATAAAATTATCTGCTAATTGGATGGCGTCATCTAAAAATAAAAATGAAATTCAAGGTTTATTTCTTGCAGTTAACAAAATATCAAAACTATGCACAAAGCTTAATATAACTATACCTGTAGGAAAAGATTCACTATCGATGAACACAAGCTGGAAGAATAAAAATATAAATTATGAAGTTGAAAGTCCTGTAAGTCTTGTCTTAACAGCATTTAGCTCAATCAAAGATGTAAAAAAATGCATCACTCCTGAACTACAGGGTAATAAAGAAATTTTCTTAATTGATATTGCAAATGGAAAGCAAAGACTTGGTGGATCAGCATATCATCAAATTCAGAATGTAATTCACAAGGATGTACCTAGAATTGATAATGTAGACCATCTAATTAGTTTTTTTAAACTTAGCCAAATGCTTATTACAAAAAATATAATTACAGCTTACCATGATAAATCTGATGGAGGTTTATTTACTACTTTGACTGAAATGGCTATTTCAGGAAATTGTTCAATAATTATAAATAAAAGCGAGGAAAAATATAAAAAGAAAGAAAATTTAGAAAAATTTTTCTTTAATGAAGAATTAGGTGTAGTTATTGAGGTACCAAAATCTAAAGTGAAAGAATTAAAATATTTAGCTTCAAAAACTAATACCGAGAGTATGATTGTTAAATTAGGTGAAAGCCGTATAGAAAAAAACCCAAAACTATTTATTCAATCATATAAAAATTTAAATTTTAAATTAACAAAGTTAAGAAAATCTTGGAGCAAACTATCATACAACATACAGAGATTGAGAGACAACCCAAAAACTGCATTAGAAGAATATACTTGTAAAATTAATACACATAAAAATATAAAACCTATTATTAATAAAATTAATTTTTCAAATAAAACATCTAAAATATATAAGAATAGAAAGCCTAAGATTGCTATCTTGCGTGAACAAGGAGTTAATGGCCATAAAGAAATGGCTCATGCATTTATGTTGTCAGGATTTGAATGCTATGATGTGCACACAAATGACGTTGCTTCTGATATTGTCAAATACGATGGATTAGTGGCTTGTGGAGGCTTTTCTTTTGGAGATGTGTTAGGCGCTGGGAAAGGCTGGGCAAATAAAATACTTTTTAATAATAATTTGAAAGATTCTCTTGAATCTTTTTTTTATGATACTTCTAAATTCTCGCTTGGTGTTTGTAATGGTTGTCAAATGCTATCACAATTATCTCATTTAATGCCTGGAACAAAATATTGGCCTAAATTTTATAAAAACTATTCAAATCAATTTGAAGCGCGATTATCAAGAGTAGTTATTAATAAAAGTAATTCAATCTTTCTAAAAAATATGGAAGGCTCAATATTGCCTCTAATAGTATCTCATGGAGAGGGTCGCGCAGTATTTAAAAATAAAAAAGATAGTATGAATGCTATAATTAATTATGTTGATAATAATAACAAAAAAACCACAGAGTACCCATATAACCCAAATGGTTCTATCAACGGAGCTAATGGATTTACTAATCAAGATGGAAGAATAACTATATTGATGCCACATCCAGAAAGATTATGTAACTTAAATCAATTTTCATATGCGCCTAAAGAATGGAAAGTTTCTCCATGGTCAAAATTTTTTACAAATGCAAGAGATTGGTTAAAATAAATTATGAATAAATATAATCTAGACAAAGAACATCAAATTACAAATAAAACATTATTTGATAATAGAAGAAAGATTATGAAATCTATGATTAGCCTGCCATTCATATTTAGCTCAAATTTATTTAGCATGCCTTCTAGACAAAAACTTAAATTTAATAAAGATATTGAGTATAGTACAAATGAAGAAACTAATACTATAAAGCAAATCACCTCGTATAATAATTTCTATGAACTAGGGTCTGGAAAAAGAGACCCTATGTTGAATGCGAACATGCTTCAGACTAATAATTGGAAATTAACAATAGATGGATTAGTAGAAAAACCACTTGTATTAGATGCAGATGATTTGATAAAAAAATTTCAATTAGAAGAAAGAATATATAGATTGAGATGTGTTGAGGCGTGGTCGATGGTGGTACCTTGGATAGGATTTGAGTTAAAAAGAATAATGGACATTGTCAAACCTTTGTCTAATGCTAAATATGTTGCCTTTCAATCAATATTAGATAGAGAACATTTGCCTGGACAAAAAAGAAATATTTTAAACTGGCCTTATCAAGAAGGGTTAAGAATAGATGAAGCTGCACATCCTCTTACATTAATTTCTGTTGGCTTATATGGCCAAGTACTTCCTAATCAAAATGGATCACCTGTAAGATTAATTGTTCCATGGAAATATGGTTTTAAAAGCATTAAATCCCTAGTTAAAATTTCATTTGTTGAAAAAGAACCTATATGTACTTGGAATGAAGAAGCTCCTAATGAATATGGTTTTTATTCAAATGTAAACCCGCATGTTGCCCATCCTAGATGGAGCCAAAAAAGAGAAAGAAGAATTGGGGATTTTAGAAAACGAGACACTCTAATGTTTAATGGATATAGTAAGTTTGTTAATAATCTTTACGATAATATGGATTTAAAAAAACATTTTTAATACTTAATATTGAAAAAATTTTTTACATATACATTTTTTATAATACCGTTTTTATATATTACGTTTAATTTATTCTTTAATTCAAACATAATAAATATTCAAGCATACTTGATTACAAGTTCAGGCTATATAGCTTTATCCTTGATAGTTATTATTTTGTTTATACCAAACATTCCTGTTTTATACAAAATAATTGATAGAAGATTACTAGGGCTGATTACATTTATATTTTCTTTTATACATTTAATTTTTTATTTTTTTGATAATAATTTTAACCTTGCTTTTCTTAAAGATGATTTTATTAATTTAAGTTTCATTCAAATAGGTTATTTTACTTTACTATTATTTTTACCACTTATATTAACTTCAAATGATGTATCCAAAAAAAACCTTGGGAACATGTGGTATAAGATACATAAATTGATATATCTTATTTTAGTGTTATCTATGATACATTATTATATGATAATTAAAGCTGATTATTTAATATTTTCATTTTATTTATTGGCAATACTGGTAATATTTTTTTTAAATTATAGAAGAAATTAAACATGAATAGGCGAGAATTTTTACAATTTATTATAGCTGGATATATTGCTGGAATTATTAAGCCATCATTTGGATCATCAACTGTTGATTATAGTAATACGCCATTTGGAAATTTACGTCTTCTTCACATAACAGACACTCATGGGCAATTAGAGCCAATGTATTTTAGAGAACCAAACTATAATTTAGGTGTAGGAAAAAATAGAAATTCCCCTCCGCATATTGTTGGAAAAAATTTATTAGATTATTATTCTGTAAATTCAAAATTATTAGAATATGCATATACACATCTTAATTATAATAAACACGCAAAAGAATTTGGTAAATTTGGAGGATATGCTTATTTAAAAACTATCATAGATAATCTTAAAGCTGAAGCTAACGAAAACACTTTATTGTTAGACGGAGGAGATGCATGGCAAGGTAGCGCTTTATCTCTGTTTGAAAAAGGAAAAGATATGGTTCAGGCTTCAAATATTTTAGGTGTAGATGTCATGACTGGGCATTGGGAATTTACCTTTGGAGAGAAACAATTTATAGAAAATATAAAACAGTTTAATGGTGATTTTGTAGCTCAAAATATAAAATTAACCGAAGAAGCTATTTTTGATGGAATGACACCTTTTGATAAAGAAAATCATTTTCAAAAACCATATGTAATAAAAGAAGTTAATAATTTAAGAGTAGCTGTCATTGGCCAAGCATTCCCTTACACTCCTATTGCAAACCCTAAAAGATTTGTACCAAATTTAACTTTTGGCATTCAAGAGAGTGATCTTCAATTTCTTATAAATCACATTAAAAGCAAAGAAAAACCTTCTGTAATTATTCTATTATCTCATAATGGCGTTGATGTAGATAAAAAGATGGCAAAAACAGTTAATGGAATAGATATTATTTTAGGAGGACACACACACGATGTTTTACCAGAGCCATTAATTATAGAAAACCGTAATTCTAAAACATTAGTAATTAACTCTGGATGTAACGGTAAATTTATATCAGTTTTAGATTTAAAGGTTAATAACAATTCTTTTGATTATAGATATAAGTTATTACCAATAATCTCAAATCAAATAAAACCATCACATGATATGGAAAGTTTTATTAATAAAAAAAAGCAACCATATAATAAATTACTTAATAAGGTTGTTGGCAAGTCAAATTTAGACCTATATAGAAGAGGAACTTTCAATGGTTCGTTTGACCAATTAATATGTGAGTCTATGACAAATGTTCTGGATACTGAAATTTCTTTATCTCCTGGGTTTAGATGGGGGCCAACGATTTTAGCAAATGAAGACATAACTATGTCAGATATTTATAGCCATACTGCTATTACATATCCAAATACATATATAAGAGAAATAAGCGGCGAAGGAATAAAAAATATTTTAGAAGATGTTGCAGATAATATTTTTAACCCAGACCCTTATTTACAACAAGGCGGAGATATGGTTAGAACATCTGGTCTCTCTTATGAAATTACTCCTAAAAACCATATTAACAATAGAATAAATAATCTAAAAACAATTAATGGTAAGTCAATTGAATCTCAAAAAATATATAAAGTCAGTGGCTGGGCAGGTGTTAATCAAGAAGAAACTGGAAAACCTATATGGAATATCACAAGAGAGTATCTACAAAGCATTAAATTTTTTGATGCAACCTCGGTTACACAACCTAAAATTATTTACGAAAATAATAATATTGGCATAGAAACTTAGTTACAATAATTTGATTAAATGTTAATATTTCATGAGTATTTATTGAGAACAAGGGAGACAATATGTTTAATGTAGACACAAAAATTGCAGGATTTGATGATGAACTCAATGATGCAATAAAAAAGGAAATTAAGCGCCAAGAAGAACATGTTGAATTAATAGCGTCTGAAAATTATGCTAGTCCAAGAGTACTTGAGGCGCAAGGGTCTGTACTGACTAATAAATATGCAGAAGGTTATCCAGCCAAAAGATATTATGGTGGATGTGAAAATGTTGATGTAGCTGAACAGCTTGCTATAGATAGATTGAAAGAAATTTATCAATGCGATTATGCTAATGTACAACCTCATTCTGGTTCTCAAGCTAATGCTGCAGTGTATTTAGCACTTCTAAATGTTGGCGACACCATATTAGGTATGAGTTTAGATGCTGGTGGACACTTGACCCATGGGTCAAAAGTAAATTTTTCTGGTAAATTATTTAATGCTATCCAATATGGAATTGATGATAATGGTTTGCTAGATTATGATGAAATTGAAAAGCTTGCAATTAAACATAAGCCAAAAATGTTAATTGGTGGATTCTCTGCTTATTCTCAAATAATAGACTGGGAACGAATGTCTAAAATAGCTAAAAAAGTAAATGCTTATTATGTAGTAGATATGGCACATGTATCTGGTCTTGTTGCCGCCGATGTTTATCCATCGCCAGTTCCTTTTGCTGACGTTGTTACTTCAACAACTCATAAAACCCTTAGAGGGCCAAGAGGTGGAATTATTATATGTAAATCAAACCCAGAATTAGAAAAGAAATTTAATTCGTTAGTTTTCCCTGGCACACAAGGTGGCCCTTTAATGCATGTAATAGCGGCTAAAGCCGTTGCTTTTAAAGAAGCATTGGAGCCAGAATTTAAAAAATATATGAAACAAGTTGTAATAAATGCAGATGTGTTAGCAAAAACTATAATAGAAAGAGGGTATGATATAGTTTCAGGCGGAACAAAAAACCATTTAATGTTAGTAAGTCTAGTTAAACAAGGATTAACAGGAAAGGCAGCAGACGCAGCTCTCCATAAAGCAAACATAACAGTAAATAAAAACTCTGTTCCCAATGACCCACAAAGCCCATTTGTGACTAGCGGCATTAGATTAGGAACAGCTGCAATTACTACTAGAGGATTTTTAGAACAGGAAACAAAGATTTTAGGCAATCTAATTTGTGATGTCCTTGATGACATTGAAAATGAAGATGTAATAACATCAGTTAAAGAAAAAATTCTTAATTTAACATCCCAGTATCCTGTTTATTCGTCAAGTAAAAAAGCAGTAGCATAGAGGTGATATGAAATGCACTGTCCTTTTTGTGGAGATAGTAGCACAAGCGTAATTGACTCAAGACTTAGTATTGAAGTAAATTCTATTAGAAGGAGACGTGAATGTAATTCGTGTAATAAAAGATTCAATACATCAGAGTTCTCAGAGTTAAATTTTCCAAGAGTTGTTAAGACAGACCAATCATCAGAGTTATTTTCGAAAGATAAAATAAAAAAAGGAGTATATACAGCTCTAGAAAAACGTAAAAACTCTCTAGAAGATATTGATAGAACATTAGATGCAATATATAACCAATGCTTAATTTATCCTGAAAAAGAAATGCCCTCAAAAGAAATTGGTCGAATTGTTATGAATGAATTAATCAAATTGGATCATGTGGCATATTTAAGATTTGCATCTGTTTATTTAAATTTTGAAGACATAAACTCATTTAGAAATTTAATAAAAAATTTAGAAAAAGATTTATCTCCGGAAATGAAAAAAAGACAAAAAAAACTTTTAGATGATGAATAGCAAAGAAAAGGATATTTTTTATATAAAAAAAGTTATAGAGCTTGCTAAAAAAGGACAATACACAGCTCACCCCAATCCTATGGTTGGGGCAATTATTGTAAAAAATAATAAAATTATCGGAAAAGGTTATCACAAAAAGCCAGGAACACCCCATGCTGAACAAATAGCAATCAAACAGGCAGGCAAAGATGTTAAAAACTCTACTCTTTATGTTAATTTAGAACCCTGTTGTCATTTTGGTAGAACACCTCCTTGTTCAAACATTATTATAGAGAGTAAAATAAAAAGAGTCGTTATTTGTGAGCGTGACCCAAACCCAATAGTTAATGGTAAAAGTGTCAGACAATTAAAAAAGAGTGGCGTAATTGTAGATGTTGGGCTATATAAAAATGAAGCTACAAACCTTAATAAGGGATTTTATAATAGATTTAATTTAAAAAAACCATACGTTACAGTAAAAATTGGAATGTCTTTAGATGGAAAAGTTTCTATTTCAAATGGTGACAGCAAGTGGATAACTTCAAATAAATCAAGAGTAGATGTGCAATATGAAAGAGCATTGACTCCATTAATATTATCTACATCAAATACGATTATAAAAGACAACCCACTATTAAATGTAAGAGTTAAATCTTTGCAAAAAAAAATTATTAACCAGCCATCTTTAGCTCTAATTGATTCAAACTTAAGAATTCCTTTAGACAGTAAAGTATTTTCTAATTATTCAAGAAAAATAATTATTTTTACAGCAAGGAAAAAAATATATAAAAAATACAAGCCTAATGTAGAAGTTATTACAATTTCTAATACAGAAAATGGATTAAACATTAAAAGCTGTCTCAAACATTTAGCCCTAAGAGATTATAATAATATTTTTATAGAATCTGGGCCAAAATTTGTTTCTACTTTATTAAAGCAGAATCTTGTTGACGAACTTATTTTATACATTTCTCCTAAAATATTAGGTAATAAATCTAATGATTTTTCTAATGTAGATTATATTAAAACGTTATCAAAAAAGATAAAGTTCAATTTTAATGATATGATACAAATTGGCAACGATATTAAACTTAAGCTAAATTCATAATATGTTTTCTGGAATAATCGAACATTTGGGTACCGTACAGGAAGTTAACAAATCTTCCGATAGCTTTGAATTAGTTATTAAATTGTCTGATACATCAAAAATTTCATTAGGAGATAGTATATCAGTCAATGGTGTTTGTTTAACTACTGAAAAAATTAGTAATGAATTGCTTCATTTTAAATTATCTCCGGAAACTATTAAATTAACTTCTCTGGGAGTTTTAAATCATAATGATATTGTTAATGTCGAATTTCCTTTGACACTTAATAAATTTATTAGTGGACATTTAACGACAGGACACATAGATTCTACGGGTACTATTGAATCAATAAAACAAAACAATGATGCATGGGAATTATGTGTATCTGTTGATGAGTCAATATTAAAATATATTGTAACAAAAGGATCAATAAATATAGATGGAATAAGCTTGACTGTAAATACAATAGTAAACAATAAAATTAACGTAATGATAATTCCGCACACTTATAATAATACAATTATAAAAAGTTATGCATTAGGGCGGAAGGTTAATATTGAAGTAGACTATATTGCAAAGCATTTGGATAAATTAAGAAATGATTGATAAAACAGAAGATATTATTGAGTCTATAAAAAAAGGACAAATGGTCGTAATAATGGATGATGAGAATCGTGAAAACGAGGGAGACTTAATGATGGCGTCTGAATTTATAAAACCAAAAGATATAAATTTTATGGCGTCTAAAGGAAAGGGTCTTATTTGTATGACACTAACTAAAAATAAATGTAAAAAATTAGGACTACCGTTAATGAAACAGTCTGGAGAAAATTTTAAAGAAACTAATTTTACAGTATCCATAGATGCTGCCGAAGGTATAACCACAGGCATTTCAACGTCTGATAGAGCAAAAACCATAAGAACAGCTGTGGCAAAAAACTGCAAACAAAGTGATTTAGTCCAGCCCGGACATATTTTCCCTTTAATGGCAAAAGATGGAGGAGTATTAGTAAGAGCTGGCCATACTGAAGCAGGATGTGACTTAGCAAGGTTGGCTGGGTTAGAACCATCTGCGGTAATAGTAGAAATCCTAAAAGATGATGGTAGCATGGCTAGAAAAAAAGACCTGATAACCTTTGCAAAAAAAAATAAATTAAAAATAGGAACAATTGAGGATTTAATAAAATATAAAACAGCAAACGAGAAAACTATAAGAAGAATTAATGAAAATAATATTAAAACAGAACATGGGGTTTTTAATGCTATTTTCTATGAAGACATTTTAACAGAACAAGTTCACTTTGTTTTAATTAAAGATGTAATAAAACCTAATCAAGCAACAACCGTAAGGGTACATGTTCAGAGCATCTTATCTGACACAATTAAGTCTAAGTCTTTCGGTAGCTGGACTTTAGAAAATGCTTTAAAAAAAATATCTAAATCGCAACAGGGCGCCCTTGTTTTTATAACCAATAACCTAGATAACTTGCAAATTGATTCATTAATGATTAATAATAGTCAAGCTAAAAATAATAAAACAAAATATGATTATCGAACAATTGGTATAGGGGCTCAAATTTTAAATGATATTGGAGTTAAAGACATGATTTTATTAAGCAAACCAAAGATTTATCATGGAATAAATGCCTTTGGATTAAATGTAATAAAATATGTAAGTAAGTAAATGGAAAGAAATAAAACAGTTAATAAAAACTTATATACTATTCTTGCAAAAACTGGAAAAATAGATTTAGCTTCTTATAATAAAACCTTGTTAGATAAAAAAATTATTATTGTAAAAAGTAATTTTCATAATGAAATTACCTTAAGTATTGCTTTTGATTTTTTAAATTCACTGCCAGATGATTTACGCAATGTCACAGGGGTCATTGAGGTTCCAGGATCTTTTGAAATCCCTTTAATTATTAAGAAAATTTTGCAAAAATATAATCCTGACATAGTTTTAGCTATTGGATGTATCATAAAAGGTGATACTAAACATAATGAGTATTTAGCCTCAACTATCATAAACGCGTTAAGGAATCTAAGCTTAGAGTTTACAACACCTATTATAAATGGAGTATTAACTACTGAGAATACTCAACAAGCTATTGATAGAGCTGGTAAAAAATATAGAAAGGGCTGTGAATTTGCTAGTAATGCTGAATTAATGATTAATCAGCTTCAAAAATTGGATAAGTAGTGGCTAAGTTAAAAAATAAAAATAAATCGTTAGCCCGTGAAAATATTATAAAAATATTATACCAACAGGATGTTACACAATATGAATTAAATGATATTTGCAAAAACTTTATTGATAAAAGAGAGTATGATAAAAAATATTTGAGTAGCACTTTAGACTTAATTGAAAATAACAAAGCAGTGATAATAGATAAAATTGAATCTAACACTGATGTGAAGCTTAGTGATACTAGCCCTATTGACCGATCAATCCTTTTTCTTTCTGTTTCAGAGTTATTATTTAAAAATGATATTCCTCCTAAAGTTGTATTAGATGAAGCCATAAAAATTGCAAAGAAGTATTCAACTGAAAAATCATATAAATTTATTAATACTATTCTTGATAAAATATTAAAAAAAATTAAGCAAAATGATTAAAAATGAATCTGATATACTCGCTTATATTCAAAAGAATATAAATACAACATCTAAAAATGTTATTAAAAGCATTGGTGATGACTGTGCTGTTATAAAATTATCAACAAATAAATCTTTAGTTATAACAACTGATACTTCTCTATTAGGTCCACATTTTACAAAAAATTATTCACCTTATGAAATAGGATATAAATGTTTAGCAACAAATTTAAGTGACATAGCAGCAATGGGTTGTAAACCCAAATATCTTCTTATGGCAATCACAATACCTAAGCTTACCGATGCATGGATAAAATCTTTTTATAAAGGTATCAATCAACTAATTAAAAAACATGATTTAACGCTTATTGGTGGCGATACTAATAAAGGACCGCTTAGTATTTCTTTTCAGGTTATAGGGGTAAATAATAAGAAAATACTATATAGAAAAGGCGCAAAAATTAATGATGATATTTATGTAACTGGAAAGATTGGCATGGCAAGAGCTGCATTATTATTATCAAAAAATAAAAAAAAATATAAGGTGTTGAAAAAATTCTTACATATGCCTACGCCGAGAATCAGTATAGGATTGGCGATATCAAATATTGCAAATTGTTGCATAGATATTTCTGATGGGCTAGCAAAAGATTTGCAAACTCTCATGTCTCAAAGTAAAAAAGGTGCTGATGTTTTTATAGAAAAAATACCTACTCATCATGTCGTTAAAAAAACATTAACTAGAAATAAATACCTTGAAGCATTAATTGAAGGAGGAGAAGATTATGAATTGTGTTTTACCTCATCAAAGAAAAATAGAAATAAAATAAAATCCTTATCTTTAAAATATAAAACACCAATTACAATTATTGGAACTGTTACAAAATCTGAGATTAAATATTTAGACAATGGAAATATGATTAAATTAAATTTAAAAGGATTTGATCATTTTTCTAAATAAATATTTTAAACTTTATAACCAAATTTGTTTAAATATTCTGTTAGTTTTATTAACGGAAGCCCAATAACAGAGGTAGGATCATAACCAGTCGTTTTCTCTATTAAGCTTATAGCAAGGCCTTCTATTTTAATACTTGCAGCACAATTTAACATATTTTCTTTTTTTATATAATTATTAATTTGTATGTTATTTAATTTTTTCATTTTTATTTTATAATGAACAATACAAGTAAATTTTTTCATTGAATCTGCATCAATTACACACATACCCGTTTTAAAGATTACATCTTTTCCAGAAATAAAGTTTAATTGTTTTTTTGCATTGTTTACAGTTCCAGGTTTCCCAAGTATCTTATTGCCAACAACTGCAATTTCATCAGAACCGATAACAATGGCATTACTGACTTTATTAGCTACTTTAACAGCCTTTTGAACAGACAATCTTTTAACAAAATTATTTATAGGTTCATTTCTTTTTCTTGTTTCATCGATATTTGGTGATATTGCTTGAAAGTTAATTTTAAGCTGTTTGAGAAGTTTTTTTCTATGTATTGAGCTAGACGCTAATATGATTTTTTTCATTTCTATATTATATTTAAATCAGACTGATATTATCAGAAAGATAAAGATTATTGAATAATTATATTCATTTACTGAATATTTATAAGGATTATTACAAAAATTTGATTTATAAATTGCCTGAAAGCAAAATATTGCTTAGAATAGCGTTATTAAATGCCCCAATAAAAGAGGACATTTTAAGAATAAGGAATATATATGGCAGTCCAAAAGAGTAGAAAATCTAAATCTAAAAGAGATATGAGGAGATCCCATGATAGCCTCAACAAGCCAACATGCTCTGTAGACAAGACAACTGGAGTTAAACATTTAAGACATCATATAGCTAAAGATGGTTATTATAAAGGTGAACAAATTTTTTCACCAAAAGTAAAGAAAGAGAAACAAGAAGAACCACAAGGTTAGTTAACCCTTGTTAACTTAATACCATGCACGATAATATTACTATAGCATTAGATATGATGAGCGGAGATGATGGAGTTGCGTCATCAGTTCCAGGGGCCATTCAGGCTCTTAATAAACACCAAGATTTATTTTTAATATTAGTAGGAAATAAAACTGCGATAGAAAATTTTATACCTAATGATATAAAAAAATTAGAAAACACAAGATACAATATTATCCATACCAATGAACTTATTAGCATGCAAGATGAGGTATTAACAGCTATTAGGTCAAAAAAACAATCTTCAATGAGATTAAGCATAGAGGCCGTAAATCAAAATAAAGCTGATGCATGCGTTAGCGCTGGAAATACTGGAGCATTAATGGCTTTATCAAAAATTATATTAAAAATGTTACAGGGAATTGATAGACCTGCAATATGTGGATCATTTCCAACAAAAGATGGATTAACCCACATGTTAGATCTTGGCGCAAATGTTCAGTGTAACTCTAATCATCTATATCAATTTGCTATTATGGGATCTGCTTTAGTTCAATCTTTAGAAATATCTAACAGTCCAAAAATTGGTTTATTAAATGTAGGCTCAGAAGAGTTTAAAGGCAATGATACAATAAAACATTCTGGGCAATTATTACAAAAATCAAAATTAAATTACGCAGGATTTGTTGAAGGGGATGATATTTTTACTGGGAATTTTGACCTTGTTGTGACCGATGGATTTGCAGGTAATATTGCTCTTAAGAGCATAGAGGGTGTTGCTAATATAATTAGTCACTTTATTAAATCAGAATTTAATAAAAATATTTTTACTAAAATATCAGCAGCTATCAGTTATCCAGTTATGAAAGCTGTAAAAAAGAAAGTAGACCCAAGACGATACAATGGAGCTAGTTTGCTTGGACTGCAAGGGGTTGTAGTAAAAAGTCACGGCAGTGCTGATCCTTATGCTTTTAGCAGAGCCATCAATACTGCGTATTATGAAGTTAAAAATCAAATATTAAATAAAATAACAAATTTAATAAATACTGAAATGTCAGATGCAAAATAAATTTTCTAAATTAATTTCAACAGGTAGTTATTTACCAGATAAAATTTACACTAATCATGATATAGAAAAATTAGTTGATACATCGCATGAATGGATTGTTGAAAGAACAGGTATTGAGCAGAGACATATAGCTGGAGAAAATGAAAGTAGTGTTGATATGGCTTTCCAAGCGTCATCAATAGCTCTCAAAAATGCAACGTTAAATGCTAGTGATATAGATATGATAGTATTAGCTACAACAACACCAGAAAGAAAATTTCCCAGCACAGCTGTTCTCTTACAAAATATGCTTCAAAATAATAATTCATGCGCATTTGATGTTAATGCAGCATGCACAGGATTTATTTTTGCATTAGATATAGCTGATAAATATATAAAAGGGGGATTTGCTAAAAATGTTTTAGTAGTTGGAACAGAGAAAATAACATCGCTTTTAGATTGGAAAGATCGCAATACTTGCGTATTGTTTGGAGATGGTGCAGGAGCAGCAATTTTAACAAGCTCAAATGAACCAGGTATTATATATAATACAATAGGGTCTGATGGTTCATATAAGGATCTATTAACTGTTAACACAGATCCAGAATTTATAGAAATGAAAGGAAATGATGTGTTTAAAATAGCTGTAAATACCATGGGTAAATTAGCAGCGAAAACATTAGAAGAGAATAATATGTCAGTGGAACAAATAGATTGGTTAATACCACATCAAGCTAATAGCAGAATTATAAAAGCTGTTGCAAAAAAAATAAATTTACCTGAAGAAAAAATTATAATGACTGTTAAAAATCATGGCAATACGTCAGCAGCATCTATTCCCTTAGCAATTGATTATGCTAATAATAAGAACTTGCTCAAAAAAGATAATATTATTATGCTTGAAGCCTTTGGAGCTGGGTTTACTTGGGGTTCAACATTATTACGTTTCTAACAAATGAGAAGTAATAATTTTTCTTGTACACTTTGCCCTAGAATAAATAAACATTTTTCTGTATTAAAAAAAAACTTTCCCACCTACCATAATGCCCCTGTAACAGGAAGAGGTAACATAAATTCTAAAATTTGCATAGTTGGATTGGCTCCTGGGCTTCATGGTGCAAATAAAACTGGCGAAACATTTACAGGTGATTTTTGTAGTAATATACTCAACACATCTTTGCAACAATCCAATTTATACCATTCTAATCAATTTTATCTTACTAATGCATTAAAATGTTTACCGCCTTATAACAAACCTTTGTCTTCAGAAATTAAACAATGTTCAACATACTTAAGTAATGAGCTTTCACTTATGAAAAATTTGAAAGTTATTATTGCATTAGGCTTTATTGCCCATACATCAGTTTTAAAATCCTTACAAATCTCATTAAAATCTTACAAATTTTCACATAGTTCCATACATAACTTAGGCAACATTCATATGATTGACTCTTATCATTGTAGTAGAATAAATATAAATACTAAAAAACTAACAACTAATATGTTAAATATGGTGTTTAATCAAGCTAAGAAATACTTAAATTAAAACAAATGATAAAAAAAATATTATCTAATATCACTACAAAACCTGGGATTTATCAAATGTTAGATTCAAAGAATAATACAATATATATAGGAAAGGCATCAAATTTAAAAAAACGAGTTACATCATATTTTGCAAAACATATTAATAGTATTAAAACAAATAAGTTAATTGAGAATGTAGATAATATAAAAGTAATTATCACCAAAAATGAAGAAGAAGCTTTAATTTTAGAGAATACTTTAATAAAAAAATTTAAACCAAAGTATAATATTTTATTAAGAGATGATAAATCATACCCTTACATATACATAGACTCATCTCACCAATATCCTCTTATTAAATTTTACAGAGGATTAAAAACAGATAAAAAAGGTTATTATTTTGGTCCTTATACCCAAGTAAATACAGTCAGATATATGTTAAACCTTATTCAAAAAATTTTTAAAGTAAGATCATGTGAAAACACATATTTTTCAAATAGAAAAAAACCATGTTTACAATATCAAATTAATCGTTGTGATGCTCCTTGTATGAAGCTAGTCAGCCAAAAAGAATACAAAGAATCTATAGAAAATTCTATTCTTTTTTTACAAGGGAAAAATGAATCTTTAATTAAAGAATTTACAGCTAAAATGGAATTATTCTCCAATCAAAGAAAATACGAAAAAGCCTCAGTTTTTAGAGATAAAATTTCAATGATTAGAAATATTGTTAAAGAAAAAAATGTAATAGAAAGCCAAAGTGAGCTTGATGTTATAACCATTTCAGAGAGAAATGATTATGCATGCATTGATATATTTATAACAAGAGAAGGAATTAATTTAGGAAACAAAAGTTTTGAATTTAAAAATATTAATACTAAAAGCCCTTTGGAACTATTGAATTCTTTTATTAAACAATATTATTTAACTAATACTCCGCCTTTTAAAATTATAATTCCTAACAAACTACAAGATGCATCAGTGCTTGCTAATTTTCTGTCAAAAAAATATAAGAAAAAGGTAAAATTAATCCAAGGAACTAGAAAGCCTTATGTTTCTTGGTTAAAAATTTGTCAAATAAATACTGATAATAGATTAGATGTACTGTTATCTACTAAAAATAAAAATCATATATTTTATGCTTTAAATAAAGATTTAAAATTTAAAATAAGTATAAAGAATATTGTTTGTTTTGATGTAAGTCATTTAAGTGGGTCTAATATGAAAGGAGCATCTGTATGGTTTTCAAATAATGGGCCACAAAAAGATCTTTATAGAAAATATAATTTAAATCAAATAAATAAATCTGATGATTATGAAGCAATGAGATATATTATATATAAAAGATTGTCCAAGTTAATCGAAGAAAATAATTTACCAAGCTTAATACTTGTTGACGGCGGGAAAGGACAGATAACACAAGCATGTAAAATTATTAAAGAATTAAATATTACAAATGTGCATATTTTAGGAATTGTTAAAGGACATAGAAGAATATCTGATAACGATAGAATACTTAATTATAAATTTATTGACATAACTGCTAAATTATCTAGTAATTCTATAAAACTATTACAGAAAATAAGAGACGAAGCGCACAGATTTGCCATAACAACTCAAAGAGCGTCATATCAAAAAAAACAGTTTCAGTCAAAACTTGATTATGTTCCTGGCATTGGAAATAGAAGAAAGGTAGCATTATTGAAATATTTTGGTGGTATACAAGGTGTAATGAAATCTTCAATTGAAGAATTATCTGAAGTACCAGGTATAAATGAACGCTTAGCTGATGTAATATATAATTATTTACAAGACAAATGACTTTAAATATACCAAACTGCCTGACTATTTTTAGAATTTTATTGATTCCTATTATTATTTTTTTATTTTTTTCTTCTTATGAGCTAAATAGAACAATTGCCGCTTTATTATTTCTATTAGCTACAATAACTGATTATTTAGATGGTTTTTTTGCAAGATATATGAAGCAACATACTAATTTTGGAGAATTCCTAGACCCTATTGCTGACAAAATGCTTGTTATAACCATGCTTGTTTTATTAATAACGGAAAATAACAATCTCTTTTTTATTATTCCTGCATTGATTATTATTTCACGAGAGTTTTTAGTTATTGCAATACGTCAAAGAATGGCTGAGGTTGGAAATAACTTAAAACTAGAAGTTATAATGATATCTAAAATTAAAACAGCTGTACAATTAATTTCATTGTTATTTTTATTATACAAGAATTCTATATTCAACATTGAAATTTATACATTAGGCATGTATTTATTGCAATTAGCATCTGTTTTAACATTGATATCTTTTCTTTACTATGTTAAAAAGTCATGGAATGTTATTATCAAATAAGTTAAAAATTTTAGAAACTGCGGGAATAGCTCAGTTGGTAGAGCGCAACCTTGCCAAGGTTGAGGTCGCGAGTTCGAGCCTCGTTTCCCGCTCAATTTAAATGAAAATTAAATCTGTAGCACTCGTCTCAAATAATTACTGGACATTATATAAATTCCGTTATGATGTAATAGATTTATTCTGTAAAAATGATATTAAAGTGTATCTCATTGCAAAGGAAGATGGCTATAGCAAATATTTTATGAAAGACAATATAATGTGTAATTTTGTTAATTTTAATGAAAGAAAAATAAATATTTTTAATGAAGTATATTCCTTGTTTAATCTTACTAGAATTTTAAAAGACATTAACCCTGATATAGTTTTAAATTTCACCATTAAACCAAACATATATAGTGGTATTGCTTGTAAATATTTAAAGATAGAATATATCTCAATGATTACTGGATTAGGGTATATTTTTTTACAATCTAATATATTTATAAACTTTATTGCAAATAAAATTTTACGTTATTCTTTAAGTGGTGCAAAAAAAATTTGGTTTACAAATAATTATGATAAAGATGTATTTATCAAAAAAAATATTGTTAATAGAAAGAATATTGAAATTATGCCTGGTGCAGGAGCAGATTTTAGTATAGAGAGGAGTTTTAAAAAAGAACCACAAGACCAAGTTACCTTTACTATGATAGCAAGATTGCTAAATGAAAAAGGAGTATTTGAATTTATTGAAACTGCAAAATACTTTCATAAGTATAATAAATATAAATTTGTATTAGTGGGATTACATAAAGAAAATAATAAACATTTTCTCAATAAGAAGGTATTAGATAATGTTATTAAAAAAAATATTATTGAATATAAAAATTTTACAGATAATATCGAGGATTACTATAAAAAAACCTCTTGTATTATTTTACCTTCATACAGAGAAGGCTTATCTACCATATTATTAGAAGCAGCTGTTTTGAGAATACCTATTATAACTACAAGAGTTCCAGGTTGTCAGGATATTGTCCCAAATGAAAATTATGGTTTTTTATGTAAACCTAAATCTATAGACTCATTAATTGAAACAATAAAAGCTTTTATCAATACTGATGCACAAGATATTTTATCAAAAACTGAGAAGACATATGATCATGTAAAAATGAATTTCTCTAGAGATAGTATTTTGAAAAAATACTGTAATATCTTTAATTTATAAATTTTCAAATATTATATTTATGTTAACACTATTACTAGTATGATATTATGTATCCAAACTATACAGAATGGCTAAGTGGCAGAGTGGTAATGCAGCGGCCTGCAAAGCCGTCAACGCCGGTTCGATTCCGACCTTAGCCTCATGAATTAGAGTATAAAAGAATCCTCTGTTATGATACTCTCGATAATAATTAATATTGTCTGTACTGAGACAGCCCGGGTGGCGGAATTGGTAGACGCAAGGGACTTAAAA
>CEWI01020053.1_pt1 | contig 20819 bp, 26 predicted proteins | sample 531271 | NCBI WGS metagenome assembly CEWI01 (sample SAMEA2622499, study PRJEB7988) | marine metagenome | biome: marine biome (ENVO:00000447); feature: mesopelagic zone (ENVO:00000213); material: "saline water (ENVO:00002010), including plankton (ENVO:xxxxxxxx)" | depth 350 m | reverse complement strand
ACATCTCTAATGAGGCTAGATCAAAATAGAGCAAAAAGCGTTTTATCGTCAAAGTTAAATAATGACGTAGAGAGTATTACGAAATTAATAGTATGGGGAAATCACTCTGCAACACAATATCCTGACCTAAGCTATGCTTTGGTTGACAACAGAAGGGAAAGTATAGAAAATCTTGACGATAAATGGATAGAAAATAATTTTATACCTAGAGTACAAAATAGAGGAGCAGAGATAATAGAATATAGAGGAAAATCAAGCGCAGCATCTGCTGCTTCTGCAATTTATGATCATTTAAACGTTTTAGTTAATAACTCTAATGATTGGCAGTCAATGGGAATAATTTCAGATAATAGCTATAACATATCTAATGAAATTTTTTTCTCATTCCCTTTACAGTTATCTAATTCTAAAATAAACATTATCAATAATCTTGAAGTATCTGAAAAATCTTCTGCTTATTTAAAAAATACTGAAAAAGAGCTTTTATCAGAACGAGACATTATTAAAGATATATTAAAAGGTAATTAAATTAAGTCTGTGATTATTTGAAACTAAATGTCTATCAACGCTATCCAATTTTATTACAGCAAAATATAGATAACTATCATCATTCTCAAAGGCGCTTGTTAAAATTTCACCAACAACTTGTTTGTCTTCATCAAATATTTTATCTTCAATTTTTAAATTTATTGAGCTACAGCTAAACAACACTAGTTTTTTTTTAATTTTTCCTAAATAATGCGTTCTAGCAACAATCTCTTGACCTGTGTAACAACCTTTTTTATAACTAATACCATTTAAATCTTCTAAATTAAGTACTTGTGGAATATATTTTTCTTTTGATTCCATTGTTATTCTTATCATCCCTTTTTTTATGTCTAGAAAATGATTTGCATTAAAATGTGATGTTTTTTGTAAAGTCGTTCCTGTTAGTTTAGATAATACTGTTAGCCCCTTTGTTTCATCTTTACTATTATTTAATATCCATACATCATTATTTTTCATAACCGAATATAAATTTAAATTATTTTTTTTAATAAATGCGTTGGCTACTTCTCCAATAACACCATAAACATGAATATCTCTCATTACCTCAATATTGACTTTAGACATAAGTATATACATTGATAATTTCTCAATGAAATAGTCTGAAATTTCTTTATTTATTACTATGATAAAAGAATCTTTTTCTTTGATAATTTTAAAAATGGCTATCACCTTACCTTGATTGGTTGAAAATGATGAATTTTGATAAGATTTTTCAGTCAATATATCAATATCATTGCTAAATTGACCTTGTAAAAATTTAGCCGCGTCAATACCGGACACACTTATACATAAAGAGTTTTCATCCTTGGCATCATAATTTAATTCTTGAATATTCATATAAAGTATTGATATTTAGTTGTATTTTATCTTTGTTTTTCTTTCATTATACCAAAAATCCGACGTTTCTAGTAAATAAGCGAAAATAAGTATTTACTAATAAAGTGCTATTTATTTAAGCCCTATATTTGCATATAATACCGAATGGAGAGTTTATATGCACCAAAAGAAAAAAATAGAAAAACCCAACTCACAAAAAAATACTAATACTAAAAAAATAAAAGAAATTGGTGGTCGAAAAGGACCTGATCCAACACGCTATGGAGATTGGGAAAAGAATGGACGCTGTATTGATTTTTAAATCAAGGAATAAATTATGTTAAATACTAATAGACCTACATCGCCACATCTACAGATATATAAACCACAATTAACATCTGTGCTTTCAATATCACATAGGATTACAGGTGTAACATTATCTCTTTTTTCTATATTAATACCTGCTAGCCTTATAATAATTTTTTTAGGACAAGACTATTTTAATATTTTAATAAATATTATGATGAACCCTTTAATAAAATTTCTTTTGCTTGGTGTATTATTTTCTACAATTTACCATTTATTAAACGGAATAAGACATTTATTTTGGGATTATGGATTGGGATTAAGCTTAAAAGATAGTTATATATCAGGATATATAGTTATGTTTTTATCATTATCAATAACAATAATATCTTTTTTATTATTCATAGGTTAATTTAATATGGCAATTTTACATTGGAAATTACAAAGAATAACAGCAATAATTTTAGTGCCAGCAATAATATATTTAATTATTTATTTTCTCAATATACATTCTTTGTCATATATACAAATAAAAAATGATATAACTTCAACATTTGGAATGATATTTATTTCATTTACATCTATTATTCTTTTTTCACACAGCTCATTAGGAATTGAAACTATATTAGAAGATTATATTCATGAGGATAAATTACAAAAACTATTAATTAATTTATCCAACATAATGCATGGACTGATGCTATTATTAACACTTATATTTCTTTTAGTAATCTCAAGGAATTAACATGGAAGGTTATAAATTAATTAAACACAAACATGATGCAATTGTAATTGGAGCTGGTGGGTCTGGTCTTAGAGCTACCATGGGTCTTGCTCAATCTAAACACAGTGTTGCTTGTATCTCTAAAGTATTTCCTACACGTAGTCACACTGTTGCAGCACAAGGAGGAATAAGTGGAGCACTAGGAAATATGGGTGACGATGATTGGCGTTGGCATATGTATGACACTGTCAAAGGATCAGATTGGCTTGGTGATCAAGATTCAATAGAATACATGTGTAAGAATGCAGTTGACTCTATCATTGAACTTGAACATTTTGGAGTACCATTTTCTAGAACTGAAGACGGAAAAATTTATCAAAGACCTTTTGGTGGAATGACTACAGAATTTGGAAAAGGTATAGCACAAAGAACATGTGCAGCTGCAGATAGAACAGGTCATGCAATTTTACATACACTTTATACTCAATCACTTAAAAATAATGTTGATTTTTATATAGAGTACTTTGTCATTGATTTAATTTTTGAAAATAATCAATGTGTTGGAGTTCTTGCTTGGTGTTTAGAAGATGGATCAATGCATCTTTTCCAATCTCAAATTGTTATATTAGCAACGGGCGGCTATGGAAGAGCATATCAATCATCAACATCTGCGCACACTTGCACAGGAGATGGAAATGGTATGATTTTAAGAGCAAATTTACCACTACAAGATATGGAGTTTGTACAATTCCATCCAACAGGAATATATGGCGCTGGATGCTTAATTACTGAAGGAGCACGTGGAGAAGGAGGGTATTTGACTAACTCAGATGGTGAAAGGTTTATGCCAAAATATGCGCCCAATGCTAAAGATCTTGCATCAAGAGATGTTGTAAGTCGAGCAATTCAAATAGAAGTTAATGAGGGAAGGGGTGTCGGCGCTGATAAAGATCACGCTTATTTGCATCTTGAGCACTTAGATTCAAAAATTATTCATGAGAAACTTCCTGGTATTGCAGAGACTGCGAAAATTTTTGCAGGAGTAGACGCAACTAAACAACCTATACCTGTTATTCCGACCGTTCACTATAATATGGGAGGAACGCCAACAAATTATAATGCTGAAGTTTTATCATCGGGGCAAAGTAATTCTGTTGTTCCAGGACTAATGGCTATAGGGGAAGGAGCATGTGTGTCAGTCCATGGCGCGAATAGATTAGGTTCGAATTCACTTTTAGATTTAATTGTTTTTGGTAGATCAGCCGCAGAACAGGCATGTAGAATTCTAGATAATAAAAAGAATATACACATAGATATTTCTCAAAAAACGTTAGATAAAATTTTAAAAAGATTTGATGACATACGAAACTCATCTGGCAATATAAAAACTTCAGAACTAAGAAATAAAATGCAAAAGACTATGCAGAGGTATGCTCCTGTTTATAGAGACAAAGAGACACTTAAGATAGGAATAGATTTAATGAAAGATATTTTTTTAAACTTTAAAAATATTTCTGTGAGTGATAAGTCACTAGTTTGGAATACAGATTTAGTTGAAACATTAGAATTAAATAATCTTCTATACCAATCATTGGCCACATTATATTCTGCATATAATAGAAATGAAAGCCGAGGAAGTCATGCTAGAGATGATTACCCGGAAAGAGATGATAAAAATTGGCTGAAACATACTTTAGTTTGGGTAGATGAAAAAGGAGATCACAAGTTTGATTATAAACCAGTTGAGTTAAATACTTTAACGGATGAAGCTCAAACTGTTGAACTTAAAGCAAGGACTTATTAAAATGGCAAAATTTACATTACCAATTAATTCTATTGTTAAAACAGGAAAAACATTTAACTCTAATAGCATTCCAAAGAATAAATTAATTGTGGATGTTTATAGATATAATCCAGACATAAATTCCAACCCATGCATAGATACTTATATTTTAGATAAAGACAAATTTGGGCCGATGGCTTTAGATGTTTTGATTTATATAAAAGATAATATAGATCCTACATTAACCTTTAGAAGATCTTGCAGGGAAGGAATATGTGGTTCATGTTCAATGAATATTAACGGTATAAATACATTAGCTTGTATATTAAATATAGCAAATGAAACAAAACTTAAAATTTATCCGTTACCACACCTACCAGTAATAAAAGACTTAGTTCCTGATTTAAAAAATTTTTACAAACAATATGAATCTATAAAACCATGGCTGATTAGTGGTGACAAACCAAAAAGAGAGCATAATCAAAGCCAGCAAGACCGAGAAAAGCTTGATGGTCTTATTGAGTGTGTTTTATGTGCTTGTTGCTCTACAGCCTGTCCAAGTTATTGGTGGAATTCAGATAAATATTTAGGCCCAGCATCTTTATTGCACGCATATAGATGGATTATAGATAGTAGAGATACTGCAAAAAAAGAAAGATTATCAAATCTTGCAGATAAATTTAAATTGTTCAGATGTCATACTATTATGAATTGTACAAAAACTTGTCCAAAGTCATTAAACCCTGCTAAGGCTATATCACATATAAAGAAAATGATAGCGTCTGAATAGTCTATATGCATACATCTAAATTAAAATGGAAATGTAGAAAGGGTGTAAGAGAGCTTGACATACTCCTGTCAAAATATATTGAAACATCGTATGACTTATTATCATCAAAAGAAAAAGATATATTTGTAGAATTTATTGAAAAAGACACTTATGAGATTTTAGATATTCTTATGAATAAAAAAAATGTAAATAATAAATTTTTAAATATAGTTGAAGCATTAAAATCTTTGAATTGATATTATAAATAATGAGTAAAAGTAGAATAAGATTAGGCGTTAATCTAGACCACATAGCTTTCATTAAAAAATCAAGAGATACTAGATATCCTAATTTATCTGATGCTGTACATATATCTGAAAATGCAGGCGCAGACTTAATTACAATACACCTCAGAGAAGACAGAAGACATATTCAAGAATCAGATGCTTATGAAATTAGAAAATGTGCCAAAGTAGTAAACTTAGAAATGGCAAATACTTTTGAAATGATTAAATTTGCAATGGATTTAAAACCTGACTATGTTTGTTTGGTGCCAGAAAAAAGAGAAGAGAAAACCACAGAAGGCGGATTAAATGTTGTTAACATTAATGCAGCAGATCAGAAGTTTCTAAAAAATAATATAGAAAATTTAAAATCTTTAAATATAAAAGTTTCACTTTTCATAAACCCAGACATTCAAGACATTGAACAATCAAAGCTACTAGGAGCAGATATAGTTGAGTTACATACTGGAACATATGCAAATACTTTTGGAACGGATGCTGAAGAAAAAGAATATGAAAAACTTAAAATTGCTGCAAAATATGCAGATGAAATTGGTTTAGTAGTAAATGCTGGACATGGATTAAATTATGAGAATATTGGTAGAATTTGTAAAATACAAAATTTAAATGAGCTAAATATTGGACATTCTATTATCGCTGATGCTGTTTTTATTGGTTTAAAGGATGCAATTGGAAAAATCATACGTATAATTAACAATTGTGATTAAAGGTGTAGGAATAGATTTAGTAGAAAATAAACGTATCAAACGTTTATATGATACGTATGGACTAAAGTTTGCTAGTAAAATTTTAGGTACGACAGAATTGAATGAATTTAATAAATCAAATGACAAAATTGGATATCTATCAAAACGCTTCGCCTCTAAAGAAGCTTTATCTAAAGCTATAGGCATAGGTTTGTATAGAGAAGGATTGTCTCCTAAATTAATTGAAATTACACATAATGATAACGGAAAACCTTATTTTAAAGAAAACGCTATCTTAAAAAACGTTATGAAGAAATATCTTGTTAATTCATTTTCATTATCAATTTCTGATACTTCTGATTATTCAACAGCTGTGGTTATTTCGGAATAATTATGGAATACAAAACTCTTCAACAATGTATTGGTAATACGCCGCTTCTAGAAATTAATTCTCCATCTTCAAGCAAAATTTTTGCAAAAGTGGAAGGTAATAACCCAGGTGGGTCTGTAAAAGATAGGGCAGCTTTAAAGATGATTGATGATGCTGAAGAGTCTCGTTTAATAAAGCCTGGAGATACATTAATTGAGGCAACCAGTGGTAACACTGGAATAGCTTTATCTATGGTTGCGTCAATTAAAGGTTATAAAATTAAACTTATTATGCCTGAAACCGCATCAGATGAAAGAGTAAAAACAATGCAAGCTTATGGAGCAGAGGTTATACTTGTAAGCAAAGATGAGGATATGGAAGGAGCTAGAGATTTAGCATTAAAAATGCAATCGTCTGGAGATGGGTTCCTTTTAAATCAATTTTCTAACGCATCTAATTATTTAGCTCATTTTGAAAACACAGGCCCAGAGATTTGGGAACAAACCAATGGCAAAATTACACATTTTATTTCTGCAATGGGAACAACTGGAACAATAACAGGCGTTTCAATGTTTTTGAAATCTAAAAACAAAAAAATAAAGATTATTGGAGCTCAACCTACAGAAGGATCTAGGATACCCGGGATAAGGAGATGGAAAAAAGGATATGAACCTGAAATTAGAAAAAATGCCATTATAGATGAAATTGTTGACATAGATCAGAGCGACGCGGAAAAAACCGCAATAACTTTGGCCAAACAAGAAGGAATATTTTGTGGAACTTCAACTGCAGCAAATATATTTATTGCAAGGAAAATTGCTAGAAAGGTAGATAATTCTATTGTAGTTACAATATTATGCGATAGAGGTGATAGATACTTATCTAAATTATAGTTATTTAACAATAATTAAATTTTTTCCAGCCATAAGATATTTAGAACTCTTAATGTTATTTGTTTTTAAAAGAGTTTTCTTAGATATGGCAAAACCAGTTGATACAATATTTGTTGTATCTCCTAAGCTCACAACATATCTTAGGTTTATTTTATCTGTATTTGAAAGTATAGGAACTTTCATTTTTATTATAAGCTTATCTCCAACTAACAGCTTAGTTTTCTTTGTTGCGTTGTTCCATTTTAATAAAGATCGTAGTTTAACATTATAAAATTTGGCAATTTTATACCAATTATCATATCTTTTCACTAAATGATTATAATTAAAATTTTTGTCAGATATTTTATATTCTTTTTTATTTATTGTTACAGTCTCTGATACTGCAGACACACCCTTTAATGGTAATTTAAGTTTTTTTCCAGCTATAATTAAATCTGATTTTAGATTATTTAATACTTTGATAGATTTAATAGAGACATTATACAATCTAGATATACTAGATAAAGTATCTCCGCTTTGTATTGTATGCATTTTCTTTTGATATATTAATCTTGAAAACTTTGCATATCTGTCTTTAAATATTTTTATATTTTTTATAGGCAATAAAATTTTGTTCTGCATAGATGGTAGAAAATACCAAGTATTAAATCCTGGGTTTAAAGAGTACAACTCTCCTTCACTTACACCTGATAATACTGATATTGTGAAAAAATCAATTGGATAGTCTATTTTAGTAAATTTTGTGTATGGCTTATTCTTTAATTGAGGAAGATTTATATTATATTTTCTAGGATTTGATATTATGTCTCTTAGTGCTAGTAGTTTTGGCACATATATTTCTGTTTCTCTTGGTAGACTTAAATCCCAAAAGCTTGTTTTCCCAATAACATATTTAACCTTTCTAATTGATCTTCCTACTTTCCCAGCTCCTGTGTTATATGAGGCTATTGCTAATAACCAGTCTTTTTTAAAATGGCGATGCATATCTCTCAAAAAATGCGCAGCTGCCTTAGTTGAGCTTAATATGTCTCTTCTGCCGTCATACCACCAATTACTGGAAAGTTTATATTCTTTAGCTGTTGGAGGTATAAACTGCCAGATACCAGCAGCTTTTGATGGTGAATACGCATAAGGCTGATAGCCACTTTCAACAATAGGTAGTAATGCTAATTCAAACGGCAAGTTATTTTTTTCCAATTCGGATATTACGTGATATAAAAATGGCTTAGATCTTTCAATAGACCTATAAAGAAAAGCCTTGTTATTTAAAAACCAATTGATTTCTTTATCTACTCTACTGGAATGCACAGTGTCTAGGCAAAACCCAGCATTTATTTTCTCCCAAATAGATGTAAATTTTTGTCCTTTTAGCTCGTAAGTATTACAATCAAAATTTCCAAAATTAGCTATAATTTGTGGTCTTTTATAACTTAATGGTTGACTACAGCTTGATATTAAGCTTGCAAATAATATAATTGTAATTAGCTTTGATGGCTTTTTTAAAAACATAACTACACTAGACTATCAAACTAAGAGGTTTATTTCTAATTAAAATATATGAAATTAAATACTGGTAAGTATAAATATAAAGAGCTAATTAAATGGTATAAAAAACCTAATTCCCAACCATTTAAAAGGATAATAAATAATCAATTTTCTGAAATAAAAGATCTTATAGGTGGAAAACACGCATTATTTATAGGATTATCAGATTTTAAGAAAAAATTTCAATCTTTAAAATATGTGAGTTTCTTAACCATCAATGAAATTGTGTCATCAGGTTCTGACAATAGCATTACTAAACTACCTTTCGAAGATGACTCTTACGATATAATCATAGTAATGCATGCGCTAGATTATACAGACGACCCGTATGAATTTATCAGAGAGATAGATAGAATTACTACTGATGATGGCAGGGTAGTTATGATAGGTTTTAATAATTTTAGTTTATGGGGACTTTTAAAACCATTAATGAATAAATCTTATATGCCGTGGTCGTTGAATTTTTATTCACTATATTCTGTCAGAGAATGGTTTAAGATTTTAGGATATGATACAAGCTATAAAGAAACTCGCGGATTAATTCCAATTATTTCAAAACATATTTCTAAATATTTAGAAAAAATTAATATATTACAAAAATTTCTAGCCCCTAATCTAGGAGGCTTATATTTTTATGTTTTTAACAAAAAAACAATTCCTTTAACGCCTGTTAAATTAAAATTTAAAGAAAAGTATGTAGTAAATGCATTTCCTAAGTCTTCACTCAATAGAATTAAATGAAAACTATTAAAATATTTACAGATGGTGCTTGTAGTGGTAACCCTGGAGCAGGCGGATGGGGTGCTGTTATGTTAGATGGCAAAATAACAGAAAAATATAATGGGTCTGAATCAAACACAACAAATAATAGAATGGAATTAAGAGCAGCGATTGAGGGTATTTTAAAAGCTCCAAATAACTCTTTGATAGTTTTGTATACAGACTCTAAATATGTAAAAGAAGGAATAACTACCTGGATAAAAAATTGGAAACATAATAATTGGTTAACAAGCAATAAAAAACCAGTAAAAAATCAAGATTTATGGAAACAGTTGGATATTCTAAATAAAGAAAAAAACATTTCATGGGAATGGGTTAAAGGCCATCAAGATAACAAAGATGACAAGTATCTATACAACAACATGGCAGATGAATTAGCTAGAGAGGCAATAGAGTAATGGAAAGATTAGTGGTTCTTGATACAGAAACAACAGGATTAGATGCAGAAAATGGGCATAAAATCATAGAGATAGGATGTGTAGAAATAATAAATCGAAATATTACATCAAATATTTTTCATGAATATATAAATCCAATGAGAGAAATAGACGAAAGAGCTATAGAGATACATGGAATTACCAATGATAAATTAAAAGATAAACCAATTTTTGCAGATGTAGCTATAAAATTTATAGAATATTTATCTAATTCGCCATTGGTTATTCATAATGCCTCATTTGATTTAGGTTTTTTAAAATCAGAATTTGAATCATCAAAAAATAATCCAGATATCTTGGAGCAAGATAGAAAGATATTAGATACCCTAAAAATTGCTAGAGCAATGTTTCGCAGCAAAAGAAACTCTCTAGATGCTTTGTGCTCTAGGTATGAAATTGATAATACAGATAGAAATTATCATGGAGCTTTGCTTGATGCAAAATTATTGGCAAATGTATATTTAAGAATGACAAGAGGTCAAACTAAAATAGAAGGGTTAACTGAAAGGTTTATAGAAGTTAATAATGAAAATATTGCGAATATCAAAAATCGTAAGGAGAGAATTATTCAAGCTAATAAAGAAGAAATAGAACTTCACAAGAATTACTTTAAACAATAGAATTACTTTCTTTTCAGGATACGGTCTTTGCTTCGTTCCCATTCTCGTTTTTTTATGTCTGCTCTTTTATCGTGAGCTTTTTTACCTTTGCCTAGAGCAAATTCAAGCTTTATTAGAGAATTCTTGCTATATATTTTTGTGGGAATAATAGTGTAACCGTTTTGTTTTACCTCATTTTTTATCTGCATAATTTCTTTTTTTGATAATAAAAGTTTTCGCGTTCTTTTAGAATTTAATTCTTCTACATTATTACAATTTGATAATATTTTTAGATGGGAATTAATTAAAAATGCTTCATTATTGGTAATTGATATGTAACTTTCTGAAATTTGCCCATGACCTAATTTAATACTTTTAACTTCCCACCCCTTTAAAACTAATCCAGCTTCAATTTTTTTAACCAGAGAATATTTGAAAGATGCTTTTTTATTAGTGCACAATATATTCATAAACGTAAGACATTATGTATAATATATAATAACATAAATAAGAAGGGAGAAAGTTATTAAAAATAATCCTAGAAAATCAATACATGGACAGTGGTCTTCAAAATTAATTTTTATATTTGCCGCTACAGGATCTGCGGTTGGATTAGGTAATATTTGGAAATTCCCATGGATGACTGGAGAAAATGGCGGAGGAGCCTTTGTTCTAATATATATGGTAAGCGTATTAATTATTGCTTTGCCAATAATGATGGCTGAGGTATTTATTGGCCGTCACGGAAAACAAAATCCAGTTGCGAGCTTGAAATATGTTGCTAACGAATCTAGCAGTTTTAATTTTATCGAAGTGGACAAATCTTTAAATAGAGTAAGGTCAAAAAGGCAATCTTATTCAAATTATGATGATTATAGTAATTGGCAGCTTGTTGGCTGGGCTGGGATTATAGCTGGAATACTCATCCTATCCTTTTATAGCGTAATAGCAGGATGGACAATATCATATATATTTAAAGCAGCTACAGGAGTTTTTAGCGCTATATCGTTAGAGCAATCACAAAGACTTTTTAATGATTTTATATCAGACCCTGAAAAATTATTAGCTTGGCATACCATGTTTATGATCTTTACTTGCTATATTGTTGCTCAGGGGGTTAGAGGAGGTCTAGAAAAAGCTGTAAAATTCTTTATTCCCGCTTTATTTTTTTTATTAATATGTCTGGCAGCATATTCAATGACCTTGCCAGGATTTTATGACGGTATTAGTTATATGTTCATCCCAGACATTACAAAAATTGATTCTAACGTCATACTAAGCGCAATGGGCATGGCGTTTTTCTCTTTAAGTATTGGAATGGGATCATTAATGATTTACGGCTCATATTTATCTGATAAATCATCTATCACAGAGGTTACAGCTATTGTTGCATTTGCCGATACATTTGTAGCAATATTAGCAGGAATAATTATTTTTCCCATGGTCTTTACATATAATTTAGATCCATCAAGCGCTGGACCAGGTCTGATATTCCAAACATTACCAATTGCTTTTGGTGCAATGCCAGGAGGAAGTATTATAGCAACACTCTTTTTTATCTTGCTATTTTTTGCAGCAATAACATCATCTATATCATTGATAGAACCAGCTATAAGTTATATGGTAGAGCAGTATTCTTTAACTAGAGCTAAGGCAACTTTTAGGATGGGCTTTATAACATGGGCTCTTGGATTAGGAACAATTCTATCATTTAATTATTTATCTGAATATAAATTCCTTGGCATGACTTTTTTCAACCTATTAGATAATTTTACATCTAAGGTCATGTTACCATTAGGAGGTTTGTTAATGGCGATATTTGTTGGGTTTATAGTAAAAAGAAACATAGTCCAAGACGAATTAAAACTTAATACAATTATCTTTAATTCATGGAGATTGATTATAAGATTTATAGCACCTATTGCTGTAACGCTTATCTTTATAAATGGATTAATTTAATAAAATGAACTACATAGATAAATGTGAAGAAATCAATGTTAATATTAATTCAATCTTTTCTTTAATAAACAATGTAGGGGAATACAACACTTTTCTACCATGGTGCTCAGAATCAAATATTTTAATAAATAAAAAAAATAAAATGATTGCAGAAATCGAGATATCAAAAAATTTTTTAAAATGGAAGTTTAAAACAGAAAATAAATATAAAAAAAATTCACAAATAGACATGGAATTGATAGAAGGGCCATTTAGTCACCTTAAAGGTAACTGGATATTTAAGAAAATTGATTCAAACAACACTCAAGTAAAATTATACTTGGAGTATAAATTTGATAACAAAGTTATAGAAGTGTCATTAAAACCTATCTTTTCAAGCATAATGTCTTCTATTTTAGATTCATTCATATCAGAGGCATTTAAATTGAAAAATGAGTTACCCTAATTTTGAAATTGATATTTATTATATTAAATCAAAAAAATTATACAAAAAAAAATATTTAATAAGAGAGAACCTTACTTTAGGTTATTTTTTAAAAACAACCAACATTAAAAATTTTTATTCAGATTATAATAAAAATGAAACTAAGTTTGGAGTTTTTGGGAAAATAATATCAAATGATTATATTTTTAAAAAAGGTGACAGAATTGAAATTTATCAACAAGCGCTAAAAGACCCCAAAAAATCAAGGAAAAGAAAAATTTTAAATAAAAAATAATTTAAACTTCTTGAATTAGATTGTGGCAAAGTTTATATTAGCTATAAGTTACGGGGTATTCTTATCATAATGAAGAATGATTCAACACTAAAAGAGGCGGGATTAAAGGTAACTCACCCAAGAATTAAGATATTAGAGTTACTGCAATCTCATCCTGAAAGCCATCTTAGCGCTGAAGAAATACACAACAAACTTGTAAAAAAAGAAGAAACAATTGGATTAGCCACAATATATAGAGTTTTGACGCAACTTGAAATTGCAGGACTAATCCAGAAAAATCATTTTGATGATACGCAATCCACTTATGAAATTACAAAACAACATCATGATCACCTTATATGCACAAACTGCGGAAAGATAGTTGAATTTGTTAATGATGATTTAGAAAAATTGCAAGAAAAAATTTCTCAGAACTACCAATTTAAATTAAACACGCATGTAATGACACTTTTTGGAATTTGCAATAATGGAGATTGCCATAAAAAAAAATAAACGCTTTATGAGCGCCCACCCCATTTAAGTTTTTTATTTAAAATTTGGAAGTAATTATAATTATTAGGATGGATAATTTTTAAATTTTTTCTACTCTTTTTAATTTCAATGATTTTTGGATGAGCAACATTTAAATTATTTCCACCGTCAAATGTTACTAAACTATGTTTTATAGATTCTCTTTCAACTTCTATAGTTATTTTATCCTTAGAGTTTATTATGAGCGGCCTATGACTATATGTGTGTGGAGAAATAGGAGTTATGCTTATCACGTTTGCATCAGGGCTTACAATGGGACATCCATTTGACATAGAATATGCCGTTGACCCTGTTGGCGTTGCAATTATTATTCCATCTGATCTTTGTACATTAATTAAATAATTATTTACATGAATTTTAACTTGTATCATTTTAAGTAAACCATAATTATGTATAACAATATCATTTAGTGAAGTAGAAATACTTTTATTATCTTTAATATCAGTTACTTGTGCGTCTATTAGAATTCGATTATCTAAAATATATTTGCCTGATATTATTTGACTCATTTCTTTTAAAGCATTTTTTTTATCAACATCTACAAGAAATCCAATTTTCCCAAAATTAATTCCAAGAATAGGGATATCTAGAACAAATGCAAATTTAGATGCTGATAAAAATAAGCCATCACCACCAAAAACAACAATAAGGCCTTGATTACTCAATGCTGTTTTTTTTAAAGACGCATTAGGTTTGACTATTTTATTATTAGATAGAATTTTAACTTCATTAGATGATTGTATTAGAAATTCATAATATATTTTCTTTTTTTTAAAAAGACTTACCAATGTTTTTACATCTTTATTTTTAAGATATTTTTCATGAGTAAATATTATAATATTTTTAAATTTTTCCATGACATATTTTAACGTTATTTAATAATAATAATTAACAATTATTATAGTTTAATTTATTATAGTATGTGAATGAGTAATATCCTAGACATGGTTGATGGTTTAAAGAACTTAGCTATTTCAAAAAAAATAGTTATTTCTACGGCGGAATCGTGCACAGGTGGTTTAATTTCAAAGTATCTAACAGATTTACCTGGTTCTTCTGATTTTTACAATTCTTCTATCATAGTTTATTCTAATAATTCTAAAATCAATCTTTTAAACGTTAACCCTAAAACTCTGTCAGAGTTTGGGGCAGTCTCCGAGGAAGTTGTTAAAGAGATGTCAAAAGGATTACTAGAAGTAACCCGCTCAAATATCGCAATTGCTGTTTCTGGAATTATGGGTCCAGATAGCGACGATACAGATAAGGACGTAGGTACATTGTGGATATGCGTCAGATCGAATGATAAAACAAAAGCTTCAAAATTTTATTTAAAGCACAATGATAGATTTATGAATAGAGAACATGCAGCTGAAATTGCAATAAAGAGTTTATATGATTTCATTAATCAGCTTTAATTGATATCATATACAATAAACTCATTACACAGGGGCGCCACACAGCATATGGAAAATAATAAAGACAAAGCATTACAAGTAGCAATAGGACAAATTGAAAAAGATCACGGCAAAGGAGCTTTGATGAAGCTTGGTGAGGGGGCTGCTTATCCTGATATAGAGGCGGTTTCAACAGGGTCATTAACTCTTGATGCAGCGCTAGGTATTGGTGGATTACCGAAAGGGCGAGTAGTTGAAATTTATGGCCCAGAATCATCAGGTAAAACAACTATGGCCTTGCAAGTTATAGCAGAAACACAAAAAGATGGTGGAACAGCTGCATTTATAGACGCAGAACATGCTTTGGACCCAAAATATGCAGAGAATTTAGGTGTGAATCTTGATGAGTTGTTATTATCGCAGCCTGATTCTGGTGAACAAGCTCTAGAAATCACAGATACGCTTGTAAGGTCTGGAGCAGTTAATACGATAGTTATTGACTCAGTTGCTGCATTAACGCCTAAGGCAGAAATTGATGGGGATATGGGAGATTCTCATATGGGCTTGCAAGCAAGACTAATGTCACAGGCTTTAAGAAAATTATCAGGAAATATAAAGAAATCAAATACTTTGGTGATTTTTATAAACCAAATTCGAATGAAAATAGGCGTTATGTTTGGTAGCCCTGAAACTACAACCGGCGGTAACGCGTTGAAATTCTACTCATCCGTCAGACTTGATATTAGAAGGATAGGAGCTATTAAAAGGGGCGATGAAATCGTTGGAAATGAAACAAGGGTTAAAATAGTTAAAAATAAAGTTTCCCCACCATTTAGGATTGCAGAATTTGATATTTTATATGGAGAGGGTGTATCTAAAGAGTCAGAACTAATAGATTTGGGTGTAAAATATAACATACTTGAAAAATCTGGAGCATGGTATAGCTACGGAAGCGACAGAATAGGCCAAGGAAAAGATAATTCTAGAATCTTCTTAAAAGATAACCCAGATACCTCACAGGAAATAGAAGAGAAAATAAAGAGCTTTATAGCTGGTAACACGAATTCATTAGAAGAAAACAATGAAAAAATACCCGCTGACGAGATAGATGAGCAACAATCAAATTGATGATATAAATAATTCAATTTATCGTTACCTCAATATGAGAGAACATTCAAAGCGAGAGCTTTTAGAGAAACTACAAAGAAAGAATTTTGATTTAAAAAAAATACATGAGTGTTTGAATGAATTTTCTAAAAAGGATTTACAATCAGATGTACGCTTTACCGAATCATATGCAAGAGTAAAATTTAATTCAAAAAAAGGACCGGTCTTCATTCGAGCATCATTACAAATCAAAGGAGTAAGCAAAGATATTATTGATAACGCATTATCTATTTATTCTGATGATGATTGGGAAAAAAATGCAAAGTTAGCTTTAAACAAAAAATATTCAATAGATAAGGATAATGCGAGTCTACCCACAGGAAAGCTTAGGTTATTTTTACAAAACAGAGGGTTTCCATTTAAAATTATAGAAAAAGCAGTTAATGATTATTTAAAAATATGAATATCAGAAAATTATTTATTGATTATTTTATAAAGCATAAGCATGTTAATGTAGAATCTAGTTCATTAGTGCCAGCTGCTGACAAAACCCTTCTCTTTACAAACTCAGGAATGGTTCAATTTAAAGATATATTTTTAGGGGTTAAAAAACCAAAAAACAGAAGAGTTGTAAGTTGTCAAAAATGCGTCAGAGCTGGTGGCAAGCACAATGATTTAGAAAATATAGGGTATACAAATCGCCACCATTCTTTTTTTGAAATGCTAGGTAATTTTAGCTTTGGAGATTATTTTAAAGAAGAGGCGATAATTTTAGCTTGGGATTTTTTAACTAATGAATTAAGTTTAGATAAAAAAAGGTTATATGTATCAGTCCATAAAGATGACAAAGAAGCTTCAAATATTTGGACAAAAAAAATTAAATTAGATTCTGATAAATTATGGTATTTAGGTGACAAGGATAATTTTTGGCAAATGGGGACAACTGGGCCATGTGGACCATGTACAGAAATTTATTATGATCTAGGTGAGAAAATAAAAGGATCTATACCGACCAAAGGTGATTCTGGAGATAGATATATCGAAATATGGAATCTTGTGTTTACTCAATATAATCGTAATGCTGATAATGCATTAAGCGAGCTACCTGAAAAATGTGTGGATACAGGAATGGGCCTAGAAAGAATACACACTGTAGTTGAAGGAAAAACTGATAACTTTAAAACATCATTATTTGGTGAACTTGAATCTTATTTAGATGATTCTTTGAATACAAAAAATATAAACTATACGATTAAAAAAATAATAATGGATCATTGTAGATCTGCATGCTTCTTATTATCAGATGGAGTTATACCTGGAAACGAAGGAAGAGGATATGTCTTAAGAAGAATCATAAGAAGAGCTACTAGATTTTTATATAACGCAGGAATACAAGAACCATTTCTCTACAAATGCAGTGATATTTTAAAAAAATCTATGGGAGATACTTATATTAATTTAATAAATAAAGATAAAATTATAAAAGAATCTTTGGAGCAAGAAGAATCAAATTACCTAAATACATTAGACAAAGGTTTAGAATTAATAAATAAGATTACGAAGAATCAAAATAAGTTAAGCGGTGAAAGTATTTTTAAATTATATGATACGTATGGTTTCCCAACAGAAATTATTCAAGAGATTGCAGATGAGAAAAAATTAAAGCTAGACATAAAGAAATTTAATCAATTGATGGAAGAGCAAAAAAAATTAAGTAGAAAATCAAGTAAGTTTGATATGGACGATACATCATTTCTTGATTCACAATTAAAGACTATTTTTGAAGGCTATGATAAACAAGAAATATCGTCAAAAGTTGTGGCAATATATAAAGAAAAAGCTCCTGTTAAAGAAGCTAAGCAAAATGATCAAAACATTATAATTATTTTGGAATCAACAATATTTTATCCCGAAGGAGGAGGGCAGATAGCTGATATAGGTGCTATGTCTAATGAGTCAGTAAATATGACAGTTACAGATGTACAAAAAGTTAATAATGCAATACTCCATCAAGTAAGCATTGATTCAGGTGCTGTATGTCTCGGTGACACTATAACTCTTGAAAATGATAATATTAGAAGAAAAAAAATAACTGCGAATCATTCTTCTACCCATTTATTACATCAAGCATTAAGAGATACGCTAGGAGAACATGTAGAGCAAAAAGGATCAATGGTTACTGATGAATATTTACGATTTGATTTTTCCCACAACAAAGCTTTAACTAAAGATGAGCTTTCTAGAATTGAATCTATTATTTCTTTTGAAATTAATTCATCTAGAAACACATCTGAAAAAACTGTGCCATATAAAGATGCAATCTCTGATGGGGCGTTAGCATTCTTTGATGAAAAATATAGCGATGATGTAAGAGTTGTTAATATTGGAACAAAGTCTATGGAATTATGTGGAGGAACACATGTTTCTAACACTTCTGAAATAAGGTTATTTAAAATTACCAACGAAACTGGTATATCAACAGGAGTAAGAAGAATAGAAGCGATTACTGGAGATGCGGCATACATATCATACCAATCTCTTTTTGAAGATATAAAAAACCTATCAAAAATCATAAACTGTAAATCAAATGAGTTTTTTGATAAAGTTATAAATTTAAAAAATAATGAAGAAAACAACCTTGGGTTAATTAAAGGCTTAAATAAAAAACTAGTGCAATTTTATTATGAATCCCTAAAAGAAATAAAGAGTAAGGGCACAACTATTTTTGCGGAAGATTGCTCTGACCTTAGTATTGATCAAATAAAATTGTTGTCAGACGTTATAAAATCTAAACATAACAACTCGATATCTATATTACTGAACAAGGATAATAAAAAAATTAATTGTTACGTTGGTGTTTCCAAACAATGTAAACATAGATATAATGCGAAACAAATAATCAAAGAAGTAAATGATAAATTTTCATCTAGAGGAGGAGGGAGTGATACCTTTGCCAACTCACTGATTGAAAATCAAACTATCAATAATATTCTTGATTATGTTAAAAAAACCTTATAGTGAAAAGAATGACAGTTATTGTAAAAAAATATGGTGGAACATCAGTATCAAGTATTAGCAAAATAAAAAAAATTGCTAATCAAATAGCTGTAGAGAAAAAAGAATCCAATGATATCTTAGTTGTCTTGTCAGCTATGGGAGATACGACTGATAAATTAGTTCAAATGTCTAATAAATCTTGCAAAGATCCAGAACCAAGAGAATTAGATATGCTTTTATCGTCAGGCGAACAAGTGAGTATTTCACTTTTATCATTAATTCTTAATGATATTGGAGTGAAAGCTACGTCGCTTACTGGGTGGCAAGCAGGAATAAAAACTAATTCTCAGTCAATGAGCGCAAGAATTTCTTCTATAGATGTGAAAAGAATAAAGTCTGAATTTAAAAAAAATTCTGTTGTAATTGTTGCAGGTTTCCAAGGAATAAATAATAAAGGAGATATTACAACTTTAGGTCGCGGAGGATCTGACACTACTGCAGTTGCATTAGCTGCAGCTTTAAAAGCTAGCGAATGTCAAATTTTTACAGATGTAGATGGCGTATACACTACAGATCCTAGAATATGTTCTAATGCGCGTAAACTTGATTTGTTAACATATGAAGAAATGTTAGAAATGTCAGGGTTAGGTTCTAAAGTATTGCAACTTCGTTCAGTTGAATTTGCAAGTAAACATAATGTGCCTATACGAGTATTAAATGCCCATAAAGGCAATAATTTTGGTACATTGATTAAAAAAGAGGAGAAAAAGATGGAAGGTGCGACTATATCAGGCATAGCTTTTACAAAAGATGAGGCTGAGATAACGATTAAAGGCGTTAAAGACCAGCCTGGAGTAGCTGCTAAAATACTTGGTCCAATTGGAGATGCAAAAATAGAAGTTGATATGATAGTACAGAATGTCGGCTCAAATGGTCTTGCTGATTTCACATTCACTGTTAGTAGAAATACACTTAAAAATGCCATGAAAGTTATTGAAAAAAATAAGAAAATTATGTCATATGAAAGTGTTTCATCAAAAAACAATATAGTTAAAGTTTCTATTGTTGGAGTTGGAATGAGATCACATGCTGGTATAGCAGGCAGAATGTTTAAGTGCCTCGCTAAAAATAAAGTGAATATTAGGATGATTTCAACCTCTGAAATTAAAATATCAGTAGTAATTGATCAAAAAAACCTAGAAATAGCTGTTCAAGCATTACATAATGAATTTAAGCTGAATAAAAAATAAAAACAATAAACAGCTTATGCTAAAAAGGAGGGGGCGGCATGCTTATACTCACACGAAGAGTTGGCGAAGCGTTGATGGTTGGAGATAAAACCAAAATAGTTGTTTTGGGCGTTAAAGGAAGTCAGATAAGGCTTGGTATAAATGCTCCGAAGGATGTTATGGTGCACAGGGAAGAGATATACGATAAGATTCGAAACGATGATTCGTCAAAAGGAATAAAATCAGCTGAAAAAAGCTAAATAGAATATATCTTTTAGGAGAAGTGGCTGAGTGGTTGAAAGCGGCACCCTGCTAAGGTGT
>CEWI01027544.1_pt1 | contig 20885 bp, 22 predicted proteins | sample 531271 | NCBI WGS metagenome assembly CEWI01 (sample SAMEA2622499, study PRJEB7988) | marine metagenome | biome: marine biome (ENVO:00000447); feature: mesopelagic zone (ENVO:00000213); material: "saline water (ENVO:00002010), including plankton (ENVO:xxxxxxxx)" | depth 350 m | reverse complement strand
TCAGCATCAAGGGGTTCTATCTCCGTAACATCAATCCCAGCATGATAAATAAGATTATTATTTAATGCATGAGCTAAGTCCGATTCATTTACTATAGGACCTCTAGCACAATTTATAAATATAGCTGTTTCTTTCATTTTAGAAAAAGCATCCAAATTAAACTGATGATTATTTTCAGATGTTGCAGGAGCATGAACTGTTATTATATCGCTCTCAGTTATTAATTCTTCGAAAGATACTAATTTTACTCCATATAAATCAGCAACGGATTGAGGAATATAAGGATCATGTGCAATTATTCTTTCTGGTCCAAATCCTTTTATTCTATTTGAAAAAGCCTTACCTATATTGCCAAATCCATAAATTCCAACAGTTGTTCCTGCAATTCTTCTCAATCTATTTCGTGGATTCATTAATTTTTGTGGATTATCAGACCACGCTCCTTCTTTAGTATGTTTACTTAATTCTGGTATTTGTCTAGTTATTGATAAAAGCATAGCCATTGCATGATCAGCTACCTCAGATGTATTTATTCCGGGGGTATTGGTAACACATATCCCAAGTTCTGTTGCTGCATCTAGATCTATAGAGTCTACTCCTACTCCCGATCTACCAATCATTTTTAGTTTTGGTAAATTTTCCATGACTTCTCTAGTTGTATGAGGTACAGTTCCTACTAATAGAACATCCGCATCCTTAGCAGCAGCTATAAGTTCATTTTCATTTGAACATGGAATCACAGAATATTCAATTTCTGAAGATTCAAATACTTCAAGCATTGTTTTGGGAGGTCCACTTCTTCCAGGTGAATTGACAGTGATAACTACTTTGTGTGGCATTATTAACTCCTTATGCTATTTACTATATAGTGTTAAAAAAACAGTATATCGCACATAATCAAAAAAGTAAGAAAAATGACTAAAAATAATTTTGGATATAAATCAATAAATGAATTACAAGATCTCTACAGAACAAAAGAGATATCTCCTGTAGAGGTTACGAAAGAGGCGTTGGAAAATATAGATTTACTGAATTCCAAACTCAGAGCCTTTATAACAATAACGGATAAATATGCGATTGATAAAGCAAAAGAAGCGGAAAAAAAATTCCTAAAAGGAGAAAACCTTAAATTATTAACAGGGATTCCAATTGCAATAAAAGATGTAGAACCTATGGCCAATTATAGATGTACATTTGGTTCTCTTGTTAGAGATGGAATAGCGCAAGAAGACTCGATGACAGTAAGAAGAATAAAGGAATCTGGCGGAGTTATTCTTGGTAAAACGAATACACCTGAATACGGTCATGCAGGAACTTCAGACAATAGAGTATTCGGCTCAAGTTTTAATCCCTGGGATCTTAAAAAAACTCCTGGAGGATCAAGTGGTGGATCAGCAGCGGCAGTAGCGGCTGGAATTACTTCAATTAGTCAGGGGGGTGATGGAGGAGGATCGATTCGTATTCCTGGGTCTTTTTGTGGAATATATGGAATAAAGCCTACTCAAGGAAGAGTCTCTAGAATAGTAGATGGTTCTGTAAGATGGAACGTTGTAAACAATGCTACTTCAGGACCATTAAGTAGACACGTTGAAGATGCAGCAATTTTACTTCAAGTACTTGCTGGATATAGTGACGAAGGTGAGTATATAAATATAAAGGAAGATCCTGAAGATTATTTAGATAGTCTACGAAAAAGTAATAATTATAAGATAGCTTTTTCTAATTCTGTAGGTGATGCTGAAGTTGATAATGAGGTAACCAAAATTGTCAAAGAATCTTTAAATATATTTACAAAAGAAACTAAATCAGAAATATCAGAAATTAATTTTTATCCGGAATCTGCGGAATCTATATACCAAGTTTTTTTTGATTTTTTTTGTACTAAAGGTTATGCTAGTGACCCCATGTTACTAGAGGATGAAAATAACAATAAATTAATAACAGATTATGTGAAAAGAAATTGGGAACATGGTAAAAAAGTTACTGGTAGCAGAATGTTTGAATGTTATAACAAAATTGGATTCTATAGAGATTACACAAATAAATTATTTAAAAATTACGATATTCTTATACTCCCAACAATGGCTACAACCGCATTTGATGTAAACAATCCTCCTGAATCTATTAATGGGAAAAAAACAAATGATCCACTGTGGGATTTTACACCATTAACTTATATTTTTAACCTTACAGGCAATCCAGCCGCGACTTTGCCTATCGGTTTCTCTAAAAACAAACTACCTATAGGATTACAAATTGTTGGTGATATGGGTCGAGAAAATGATGTTTTAAATTTATCAAAACAGTTTCAAACAATTTTTGAATGGGAAAAATACAGGGCTCCTACTGCTGTATAGGATCCCAAAACAAAATACCATCTCGCGAAATAATTTTTCCTACAGCCTTTTTATCTTCTAAGTGTCCTGTACAAATAATCCAATCATTTTTGAATGCGAGATTAAAAAGACCTGTTCTAGAAATTGTGCTCATATTAGTGTCCCAATCAAAAATGGGGCACCAAAGATTTTCAGTAATTTGAGCTTCATTATGAAAAAGATCCCCAGTGAAAACCAATTTGTTTTTATTATCTATATTTACAAATAGGCACTGATGCCCTGGAGTATGTCCATTTGTCGGCAAAGTCCAGATTTTGTCTTCAATATAAAATTTACCAGAAATTAAATTTAGAACATTCAATTCTTTTAGAGGTAAAATCTGTTCTATAAACTCATTATTCTGGTTATCTAAATAATGATCAAAATCAAATTTCGAAACTAAATATTTTGCATTAGGAAAATTCAAAACAGGGTTATTATTTCTCCATATGATATTGTTACCTATGTGATCTCCATGAGTATGTGTTATAAAAACATGATTAATCTCTTCTGGCAAAACACCCACTTTTTTCAAATTTTGCAAAAACATTCCTTTTTTATCAGTATGCTCATATGGACCAGGCCCCATTCCAGTGTCGATCAAAATGTTATTATTAGGAGATTGTAATAAATAGCCTCTCCATGTTGATTGAATGGTACCATCCTTATTTTGAGCAAAGTCTTTGTATGCATGCCAATCAGATTTTTTGACATTCGGATAAACTGTGGAAGGATCTCTTTTTACACCGAGTAAATCATTTATTATGTGAATCTTATATTCGCCAAACTTAAACATTTCTAAAATATTTTCTGCTAAAATTAATTCAGTTTCATTATATTATAAATTGGAGGAAATATATGACAGTTTATACATGTCACCAAGGTTGCGGTATGGAAATAACAGGAATTAAATGTACAAAATGTGATGCAGAATTAGTACATGAAAATATAACTAAGGATGATGGTTCAACCGTAGGGGTTGCTCAGTGTCCTAATGGTCATGGAAAAATCAAATCACCAGGCTGTTGTGGTCATGACATGGGAAATTCTTAGAAAATAAAATCCTATAAAGGGATTCTTATTATGGTGTGGATGAAGCGTTTCTGATTTTATACTCTAAGTTTGGTGCGGGAGAAAGGAGTCGAACCTTCACGCCTTGCGGCACATGCTCCTAAGGCATGCGTGTCTGCCATTTCACCACTCCCGCTATTAGTATCTATTAATTATATGTCCAATATCAATAAAAATATATTCAAGATTCTATAAATTCTACAAAAAATTCAGATAGGTTAAATGTCGGGAATTCTTTATTAGCAATTGTCAAATAAATCATATTATGGATCGGATCTATAATTTCTTGTTGTAATAAATTATCTGTTATAAAAATTTCTTTGGAATTATTTGAAAGTGTGTAGCTTTTGTCTTTAAATATTAATCGATTTTTCTGAACAAGAGCATCTAATTCATTATTCAGAGTTTTAAGAAATCCATTATTATTAATTTCCTTTGGAAAATATCTACTAAGTGAAAGTTTCCTTGATTTGAACAAATTAATAGAAGAGGCAATAATCATTCTTCTTGATATTAATTTATTAGATTGACTTATTTCCTTTTGATAATTTAAAATGTAAATTATTGAAAAAATAACTGCTCTATAGAAATTTATTGGTATTTTTTTTATCATTAAATCTCTCTAATAAAATTTAATTATATGACATCTAAATATTTCAAATCAGGTCTTAATAAGGCAAAATTAGGTTTACATGAAGAAGCAATTAGTGATTTTGAAAAAGCTTCATGGGAAGATCCACAAAATTTCGAAATCCAGTTTAATTTGGGAACTGCATATTTGACTATTGGAGAATTCGAACAATCAATTATTAATTTTTCTCAGGCTATTGAAATAAATCCCAATAGTTCTGACGCTTACGGCAATAGAGCTGTTGCATATATAGCTATAGGTGATGATAAAAAATCTAATTCAGATAAAAGAAAAGCTATAAAATTAGGTGCTCCCATAGAAGGAATTAATGCCATTATAGATATTGTAAAAGATAAAAGAGAAGGTTCTGATCCGTTTAAAAATTTAGGCTAATTTTCTGATAAAAATTCGAGAATTAATTTATTTACTTTTGCTGGATTTTCTTGCTGAACCCAATGACCAGCATTTTCTACTAATTGAACTCCTTTAAACTTAGACATTACCGATGACATTTTATCTAAGGCACCAGGTTTTTGATAAGTTCCCCAATCTTTTTGACCAGAAATAAATAAAGAAGGTACATCTATTTTAAAATCACTAAAAAGTGAAAGTTTTTGTATATTTTCATAATCAACTCCTGATCTATACCAGTTTAAACCACCCTGAAATGTAGTTTTTGAGTACTCTTTGACATAAACTTCAATTTCATTCTCAGTTAACCATCTACAATTGATAATTTCATCATCTGAAGGCATATGGTCATTAACAGTTTCTGCCATATTTTGGTCTTTATTCATAATGTAGTAAGTTGGCATTTTAGACAACTCATCAGAGTTCCAGGAAGATAATTCAAAAGGATTATTGTTTTTCCAATCAGCACTTTTATAATGATAATAGGCTCTTATGAAAGATTTTAATCCTTGTTGGCAATTCATAATATCGTTATTTGCGGATTCTGTACGATAATATGATTGGTAATGTTTCCTTGGGATATTTAATTGAGCTAAATCATTATCAATTTCATCTGTCTCAGAAATATAGTCGTCTTTTGAATTGTCAATTAAGGATGGTGGACCTGTGAAAGGGCCACTCATTGTTATAAGACTCGAGAAAACATCTGGTCTTATAAGAGTTGACCATGAAGCAGGTCCTACTCCAGAGTCATGCCCTACTATGCATCTGACCTTGTTATAACCTAATTTTTTTACCAATACATATATATCTGTTGCCAGATTTATTTGTGAGAAACTAGCAAGGTTAGACGTATAAGAAAGATCTGAACAAATTGTACTTCCAAATCCTCTTTGATCTGGTGCAATGACGTGATATCCATTTTCTGAAAGTACTGGTAAAATTTTCCTCCAACTAAAAGATAACTCAGGAAATCCATGTAAAAGTACTATAAGTTCGGAATTTTCTGTTTTCTCTCCTGATTCTAAGAAATGGATGTCCAGACCATTGATATTTTTAATAACATTTGATCTTATTTTGGGATGTAATGTCCCGTTAGCGTAGTTTTCTAATTCCATATTTTAGTACAAGTATTTAACATAAATTTTTTATTGTTAATAAACTATAATGTATTTACAATCAAAAAATCGGGGAAAAAATTGAACAAACCAATATCTCAAAAACAAGTTTTCAAAAGTCTCTTGGATCAAAAGGGAATTATTTTATCAGAACAAGACTTCAATGAGGCATATTTAAGTTATAGAAATTTTAGAAAAAATTATTCTGAATTAATGAAAGAGAATTTTAGAGATTTTGAACCACGACAAAGAACTTTCGGAGAAATCAATGAGTGAAACTATCTTTTACAAAAGCATTGATGAATTAAGAAGAATGTATCAGGAAAAATCAATTTCACCTTTAGAGGTCACAGAAGATTTTTTAAAAAGAATAAAAAAATATAACAATAAGTTAAATGCATATCTGGAAATATATAATGATGATGCTATTAATGATGCTAAGTCTCTAGATAATTCTAAATCTCATAATCCACTTTTTGGAATTCCTCTAGGGTTAAAAGATTTAGTTGATATTAAGAATAAAATAACTACTGCTGGATCAAAAATCCTTGAAAATAATAAAGCAACAAAAAATTCCAAAATAACACAAGATTTTTTAGATAATCAATCAATCATTTTAGGAAAAACGAATTTGGTAGAATTTGCATTTGGAACATTAGGAATTAACTCTAATACCAATACTTGTAGAAATCCCTGGGATACAAAAAGAGTACCAGGAGGATCAAGTTCAGGTTCTGCTGTTGCTGTGAGTGCTGGGCTAGCTACTTTTGCTATAGGTACAGATACTGGAGGATCAATAAGAATGCCGGCCTCTTTATGTGGTATAACAGGATTTAAACCTTCATATGGAATTGTTTCAAGAAGGGGTGTAATGGATTTAAGCTGGTCGATGGATCATGTTGGACCAATGGCAAGATCTGCTAAAGACTGCCTGAATATCATGATGGTTATAGGTGGTTATGATCCTAGAGATAAGTATTCAATTAAATTAGAGGACAATCATTTTAATGAAGAAGCAATAACCAATAGAAATGAAATTAGATTAGGTTTGCCTAAAAATTATTTTTTTGAAGAAGTGAATGAAGAAATAAAAATAAATGTGATGAAATCTGTAGATAAATTGTCTAATATGGGATACCAAATTGAAGAAATTGATCTTCCTTTCGTTGCTGATGGAAGAAAAATAAATATTGCTGTCCTTTTGCCAGAAGCTATCTCTGTTCACACTGAATATATAAAAGATTATAAGTCATATACAAAAACAGTTTTAAATAGAATAATTGGAGGTATAGGTGTCTCTAGTGAAGAATATCTAACTGCATCAAGGGCAATGTCTTCTTTTAACTATCAAATGAATAGAAAAATGCGCAATATAGATGCTCTAATAACTCCTACAGTTCCAGTAATAGCTCCTCTTATATCTGAATCAAGTAGTCCAAATACTTATGAATCAAACTCAATGGGTAGATTTACAGGGGTATTCAACTTGACTGGTCAGCCTTCAATTTCTGTCCCATGTGGATTTACAGAAAACAACCTTCCAATTGGAATGATGCTTACTGGAAAAATCAATAATGATAATAAATTACTCAATATTGCAATTGATTGGCAAAGCGAAACAGAATTTCACACAAAAAGACCGATTCTTAATTGAAAATATCTTTTCTATTATCTTTCTAGAGAATCACCTTTAGATAAAGCAGCTTTTATCTTTCTTATAATTTCTTTTGCAGATTCAGGTGTTATCTCTAATGAAATTCTAGAATTTATAGGATTAAGTTGATTGCTAAAACTAAGTGTAATAGCATGTTCAGAATCAACGTGATCAGGATGATCGTAATAAATATCACATGAATCAATAGAAATCCACGCATTTTCCGTCTTACCTGAACCTTTAATTGATGCTCTTTCAGCAATCATAGTACACATAGTTAACTCCTCAATTTATTATCCAAAAAATCAAATATCTTTACCCAAGAATCTACAGATTGTTCCTGTCTATATATAGGTCTATCATAATAATTAAACCCATGCCCAGCACCATCATAACGATGAAAAACAAAATCTTTATTCTCAGCTTTTAAAAGTCTTTCATGTTCATCAACTTGCTTCGGGTTGGGAGACGTATCTTCATTCCCAAATATCCCTAAAAGAGATCCTGAGAAATTTTCAGTAAGTGAAGAAGGAGAGACGGGTTGCTTCTCATTTATGCTACTTTCATCCATAATAACATTACCTCCCCAGCACTCAACAATTGCATCAAATTTATCTGTTGAACAACCTAATAAAAATGCATGTCTTCCTCCAGAACATGTACCAAAGAGACCTATTTTACCTTCAAAAATATCTAATTTAGAAATATAATCTACAGCTCCAGATATATCTTCAATAACTTGTTCGTCAGAAACTCCACCCTTAGATCTAACCTCGGCGGCTACATCATCAGGGGAACCATTCCCCTCTCTAAAATACAAATCAGGACAAATAGCAATATATCCATGATGAGCAAATTTACGGGTAAATTCTTTATATAATTCATCCCAACCAGGCAAATGATGTATAAGTACAACACAAGGAAACTTTCCTTCATGTAAAGGCTTTGCGAAATAAGCATTAATACTATCTCCATTAGCAGAATTAAATTGAATTGTTTCTGCTATGAGACCTTCATAATCGTGAGTTTTATAATTTTTCATATTTCAAAAAAAAAGATTTAAAAAATCATTTTATGCACAAGCAGGATCATCTCCGTCCCATCTATTAAAAGAGAATTGTTCTTCCGCTGCTAGTTGATCTCTTGTACTTTCCCATAATGTATACCATTTATGAGGATCATTCAAAGTATTTTCTGGATTTTTTTTACTCCTGGCAACAAATCCTGGGAAAATTTCCCGGCCTGTGGGTTGACCAATTGGTTGATACCTTAGATCAAAACTCCAACGAATCTTATCACTATTATTTGGGAGAGAATTATGAACTGTTTTTTTTGTTAAAAATAATGCATCTCCTTTTTTCATAGGAACTGCCATTGCATCTTCATGATTAAACAACGTTGTTGGAATCTGTAACCCTTGCGCCGAAAGTGCAGGAAAGGCTTCTCCAGTCTTTTGATTAAAACCAGGACAATGTGTTAATACCTTTCCATCATGACTGCCAGGAACTACTTGTAAACATCCATTTTCTTCATTAGCATCCATAAGTGGAAACCATACAGTAAGCATGTTTGTTTTATCAATTTCTTTTGTAGCGACACCAGCATCTTGATGCCAAGGAGTAGCTCCAAATTTAACAAAACCATCTTCATCTCTTGGGCTAACTTTTTCGGGAATTTTAATTCTTACATGCTGAATAGGATTTGAATAAATTTCTTTTCCTATAATAGATTCAACTGCATCTAATAAACTTTCACACTTTAAAGCATTAAATACTGCTGGTCCTGCCCAAAAAGGAGTATCCTTTTTTATACTTCCTTGAGGCAATGAAAAATCGAAAAACTGATTATAAACTTCATCGGCTTCAGCATATATTTTTGTTACTCTTTCTCCAAATGGTAAATCAGTGTATTTAGAAGTAATCTTTCCTTCTTCAAACAATGTATCTGCAAGATTACTTAAAACTTGATGATATTCTTCAATTACAGGATCTATAATTTTTTCTGGATCAATTAAGTTTTCTACTTTCAAAAAACCAAATTCTTTAAAATGATCTAGTTGTTCATTAGTTAAGGTACTCATGTTCTATCCTTTAAACATTTTTTTAAATTATACATAAAATAAGAATAATTTGTATATATCTTTACTTTCAAGAACTAAATCCATTTTGGAATGGTATCTATTCTATAAAGTTTTTTTATGTTTTCTTCTGTAAGAATTTTCTTTGTCTTGCCTTCAAAAAGAATATTTCCTTCTGAAAGCATAATGCAGTAATCTGTTGATTGTTCAATAAAAGATAAATCGTGGGATGTAATGATAAGATCTGTACCATAGTTTACAATCTCTTTGATCACATTTAAAACTAGTGATTTATTTGACAAATCTAAATTTGAAGTTGGCTCATCTAAAAGGATATATCTAGGTTCTTGAGCCAAAGCTCTGGCAAATCTGACTTTTTGTTTTTCTCCAGAGGAGAGTTCTTCTGTTTTAATATTTTTCAAATGTCCTATGTTCAATAATTCAATTATCTTATCAATGATGATTTTGTCTTCCTTTGAAATAAATCCAAACGTCCCCAGAAATGGATATCTACCCATTTCTATAACTTCTTCAACATTAAAACCAAACGTTGGTTCATGATCTTGAGATACAAAGGCAATAATTTTAGATAATTGTTTTGAATTTATTGAATTTATACAATTATCATCAAGAAGAATAGTGCCTTTTTCTGATTTCAGCAAACCTCCTATAAGTTTGATTAATGTAGTTTTCCCAGAACCATTAGGACCGAGTAATCCCAAACTAGATGCATTTGATTCTATAGAAACTTTATTTATAACCCTGTTTCTATCATATGAAAATTCTAGATCTTTTATAAATAAACTCATTGGTAATCCTCAAAATAAGGAATTTCTTGTAAATCCCATAAAATTTTTGCGAGTTCTTCTGAACCTTTTGTATTCCAATATGAAAGAGTACTCCACCAATTAGGATTTACCAAATAAACTTCTTTATTTTTTATAGCATCAATATTTGAGAGGGAATCATCTTTAAATAACTGGTTAAAGAAATCATTTCCTCCCCAATTGACTGACTGTGTGATTAAGATAATTTCTGGGTTCATTGCAATCAATAATTCTTTATCAATAGTTGCATTAGATTGAACACCATTTAAAGTTGAGAGATTTATTGCTCCAGTTAATGATATTATTGAGTCTTCAGTAGAACCTTTGCCTGAAGTCCAATATGCATCCCACCATGAAAGTGTCATGACTTTCTTTGTTGATTCTTTATTTTCTTGTGCAAGATTCTCTAATGTTTCTACATTTCGATCAATAAGATTTATCAATTTTATTGCTTCAGATAAATTCCCAGTCATATAACTCATTAATAAAATATCTTTCTTTCTACCATCCATACTATTATTTAATTTAGTTTGTATAACTTTAATTCCAAAATCTTTCAGTACATCAATTAATTCCATGGATGTAAAAGGATCTGCAAAAACTATATCAGGATCCAGTACAATAATACTCTCTGGATCGTTAGAAACAGTGGGTAATCCCTTAGATTTATCTTTAATATTGCTGCCTTCTTCATGGGCAAAAGAAGTTGTGCCAACAATCTGATCTTTATTTGCAATTCCAAATAAAATTTCATCGTGTCCCAAAGAAACAGTTACTATTCTTTTAGGTTTATCATAAATCACAATTTCTATATCATTTATATTTACAATCCTAGGCCATGAAATATTATTTGGATCAACGATTTCTTCGATTTCAGCGAGCATTATGGACAATTCATTTTCGTTCTGTTGACTTATGGTAGTTTCTTTATCTAGAGATTTTGGTTTTTCTAATAAATTTTCTTTAACAGAAACCGAACACGATAAAAATATTAAAGAAACTAAAAGAAATATAAGCACAATCAATGTATTTATTTTTTTCATCAGATTTTAAGTCCTTTTTGTATAACTATTTTTAAAAATTAAGAAAACAAAAAATGGCCCACCAATCAAACTCATAAACACACCCACTCTGAGATCAGATGATGAGAAAAATATTCTAGTTAGGTAGTCCATTAAAACAACAAAAAAACCTCCAAAAAAAGCAGATAAGGGTAGAACTTGCCTATTGTCATTTCCAACAATCAATCTAACAATATGTGGTACTACTAATCCTACAAAAGCTAATATACCACTTACTGAAACAGCTGCAGATGTGGCTAAAGAAGTAAAGAATAAACAAAACAACAAAGTTCTATTTACATTTATTCCAACTGAAGAAGCATAATCATCTCCAATCATAATTAAATTTATTTCTTTTGATTTATAAATTAGAAATAGCATAGAAAAAATTATTACAGGAAGACTAATAGTTAAATGCTCCCACCTAGTAGATTCAAATCCACCTATTAGCCAATAAAAAATTGATCGCATTTGAAAGGGATTTTCACTCAGATAAACACTCAAAGTTATAAGTGCATTTAAAAAGGATCCTATAGCAATACCAGCTAGTAATAATATAGTATTTGATTTTTTAAAAGTAAAAATAAAAATTAAATAAACCAAAATAGATGCAATTAATCCTCCAATAAAAGAAAAAAAAGGAACTACTAATAAATGAGCTGTGTGTATGGCTAATGAAAAAGGGATAACAGCTCCAAGAGCTGCACCTGCAGACACTCCTAAAATTGATGGATCAGCTAAAGGATTTCTAAAAATACCTTGCATTACTGCTCCTGATATTGATAAAGCTAATCCGACAAAGAAAGATAGTAATATTCTTGGTAGTCTAATATCTAACAAAATTGATTTATTTGTTGAATCTAAAGTCGTTGAATCAGAGAAAAACAAATGGAACATTTCTGAAAATGAAATCTCGACTATACCTTTAGACAATGAAATAATAGAAATTGCAAAAATAAGTAAAAGAATTATGGATAGATAGACGTATAGTTGATTTTTTTTATCTAAATTATTTATGTATTTTTTCATTACTCTCAAATTCTTAATTAAGAGCAATGATCATTCCCGGAACTCTTAACGCGAAGACGTTGGAACATAGGCCCTAACTAGGCAGGTCTCCTGACTCATATGTAAACATAAATACAGTGGCGCGACCGTGACGGATTCTAACCATCTTCCCTATTCTCTCTTTAACGAGCACCTGTTAGGATATTAATAATTTATTTTATTATGTTAAAAAAATCAATCAAATTAATACCATTGATTTTTATATTATTAAGTTGTTCTGAAAATATTAATCTTTATAAAAATGGGGAGAAGACCAATCATCTAGAATGGGATATTCCGTTTACGGTGTCTGTGAAAGTACCAAATTATTCTATTTGCTGGGTAACTACTGAAGCAAAAGGTATTGATTATTTTAGTGGAGCCATATTATCTGATAATACAACAGCACATATTGGAAAAGGTGAATTCATTAGTGTTTTAGATTATCTAAATTTTGACTTAACTTTAAATACAAAATTTTCAGTTGATAGTAAAAATCTTTCAAATTTAATGATATCTATTGATTGCAACAATGGTGAATTTATTTTTAAAGAGTCCTATAAAATCTTGAAACAATAAGATAAAATAATGATTATGATGATGAATGATGAAAATCTAGAAAAAATTCTGTTTCGTGTGATAGCTCCAGTTGTAGGGATAGGAACTATCATTATGATGGCTTTGTTAGGTCTGGCTTTATACCTCATTTTTAATGCACTGATAGAATTCAATCCTACTATTTGGGATATGCTTGGTTCAAAATCGATAAAATAATACCACTTGTCTACACTTAACTACAGGGGCAATTTTATCCATGATTTTTAATCAAATTAACTGCCCATTCTACTATCTTTGGATTATCTTCAGCATTCAAGATATATTCTTGACCTTGACCAATACAATCAACTCGGCAATTGGATTCATCTTTCCAACTGAGTCTATTTAAGAAAATATTATTTGATTCTAAAAAATACATTTTGGGTAATTCCCATCTTGATCTTGAACTTCCTTTTTCAGTTAAAATTAAATCTTTATGTGTTTTTTTAAAAAGTCCATGTCCACTTATAGGAAAAGATTTTTGATTTAAAGTTAAATTTTTTTTAGAAATATATATTGTGTTATTTGTATATCTCGATGTGTCCCCATAACCATGAGGATGCTGAATATTAAATTTATCCAAAAAATCTTTTATTTTAATATTCCCTTCAATAATATCCTCTATCTGTAACCATCCAAATAAATGATGAAGATCTTTACCTTTGTTAGTAAACTGCTTGAACCAACCAAAAAATAAAAACAAATCTTCTGAACTAACTTTATTATTTTTCAATTCTGTTTGAGATGAACTTGCTTGACCAAATATTCCAATTTCTTCTGACAAAAGTGGATCATAGTGACAATAATTATGTGGTAATACAGACTTTACAGATGATTCTTTTAAAATATCCTTTCCTGTCATTCCATTAAATTTTAAATCTTGGTATCTAGTTGGGGATGGAAATTTTTGAGGAATTGGTATTGAAAAAAGTTTTCCATCAGAAAATATAGGAGATGCTGTTCCACCAGCAGAGGAATCAAAACCCTTTCTACTAAGAATAATTCTTTTCATACCTAAAATATTTAATAAAAACAATCAATATAAAATATATTTTTTCACGAATATTAATCAGTTAGCATTTCTTGAATAATGTTAGAGTATTTCTCTATAATATCATCATAAATAAGTTTCCCTTTTTCTTTTGTTGCATCGGTAGAAGTTCCTAAAGGATCATTCTTAATAGCTTCTTTATCAACCAAATTTGGAAACATATGTAAAGCAACAGATGTTTCATATTCACTTGCATGTCCTGGATAACTAGGGTCATTAATTATTTTTTTAATAAAGTTTGGATCATGCATTTCCCAGTAACTTGTATATTTAATATCAATTTTTGAGTCTTTGTTTAGTAATTCCATATAATCAACATGAGTTCTTACCTCTGAAGTATCTATATTACTATGAACACCTTTCATTTCAAGATTTATATTTTGCATTGCTGTTCTCATAGGTTCAACATTTCCACCGTGACCGTTTATAAAAAGGATTTTAGTTATACCACTTCTTATCAGACTATTTGCAACATCAGTTAATACTCCAATAAAAGTATTAACTCTTAATGTCATCGTTCCTGGAAAAGCCATATGGTGTTCAGCAATCCCTACGTTTAATGGTCTATAAAATATTGCGTCTTTTGAAAATTTATTCGCTAATTCTTCAGCTATTTTAGTGGCTGAATTTATGTCCATACCTATAAATAAATGATTTAAATGCTGTTCTACAGAACCAGTTGGAATGATAGCCAATGGTTTGTTTTTGTTAATAAAATCTCTAGCTTCGTTTCTATTAAAAAATTCTAAATTATTCATGAATTTTACCTTCCTATACTTCGCGTTAAATTAATTATTGGGTATTAGATAATAATTTGCAAATCATAATTGAAGTGATTAAATATCATCTAAGGTTTGGTTCTAAGATATAATTTACTTATGTCAAATAATGTTACAATAATGGGTTCAGGAAATACTGGATTATCTACAGCACTTAAATTAAAATACGATGGCAAAAGTGTCTGTTTATTTGATATAGAAGAGTTTTCTGAATCAATAAAGGATTTACACTCAAAAACAATCCTAAAACTCCAAAGTGAAGAAAAAACACTAAATCTTGATCTAGTAACTACTAATATCAAAGATGCATTAAATTTTTCAAAAATAATCATAATTTGTGTCCCAGCTTATGCTCATAAAGAATTTGCAAAAGTATTATCTAATAACGTGACAAAAGATCATATAGTCATATTAATGCCTGGAACATTAGGTTCATTAGAAATACGAAATATCTTAGTAAACAATAACTCTGAAATTCCTATACTTGGAGAAACTGATACTTCTCCTTTTGTTTGTAGAAGAACAGGTACTAGAGAAGCTACAATCCTTGGAGAAGTGCCTTCTTTAGGGATAGGAATTAATCCCAAAAAAATATCTGCAAAAACAATAAATATATTGAAAAGATTCTTCCCTACTCTAACACCATATAAAGACGTAATAGAATGTGGGTTTTCATCCCTTAATCCTGTAGTACATCCAGCAGGAGTTTTATTAAATTCTGGTCGTATAGAAAAATCAGAAGGAGAATTTTATTTTTACAATGAAGGAATCACTCCAAGTGTAAGTAATGTAATAAACTCTGTTGATAAAGAAAGAAGGAATATAGCAGCAATATTCGATCATAAACTTCCAAATATTTCTGACTCATTTCACGAAGCAGGTTTCGGTATTAAGGGAAACTTAGTTGAAACGTTATCTAGTAGTAATATGTTAACATCCCTAAAAGCCCCAGGTATCGTAAATCACAGATGGATGACCGAAGATATTTCATATGGAATATATACATGGAGTTTGATTGGACAAAAATTTGAAGTTCCTACTAGAACTATGAATAACATTATTGAATTAGGATCAACTTTATTAAACATAGATTTAAGAAAAGACAGTCGTAATCTTGATGATTTAGGAATTAAAAACTTAAGTTTAGAAGAAATTAAGAAAATAATATAACTACATTTTTTTTAAATCAAAATCTAATCCTAATTCAGCTTTTATATTTTCAAACCAATCAATAACTTTATAATGATATGGAATACCTTTATTTAACCTTATTTCTGTTTCTTCATGTTCAGGAAGTCCAGCATATACAACTCTATCTTGTCCTTCAACTGGTTTTGTTTCTACAAGTCCTCTTAAAAGCAAATCCATATCTTTTTTAAATTTTGAGGCATCTATAAATCCGTCAATTTTAACGGCTTGCACAAAATGACCCATTTCTCCATAGGTACTTGGAGGCATTAAGAAACCAGCACCCATTCCGCTTAAAATATCACAGAAAATTTCTGCAACAACTGCATATCCATATCCTTTATGAGAACCATTTTCTCTCGTACCTCCAAACGGAAGCATCAAATAATCTTCTCTGTTATCTGGTAAATCAACCTCTTCAAGTATAGGGGCTCCTTTAGAATCAGTTATCCATCCAGGATCCATTTTTGCCCCAACCCTTTTAGCCAACATTAATTTGTTACCGGCAACTTGTGTAGTTGCAATATCAAAAACAAAAGGAGGTTCTTTATCAGCTGGGACTGCATAAGCCCATGGGTTGGTAGCAAGTCTAGCTTCTGCACCATGGGTTGGAACAACATTTAAAGAATTACCTGCTGTCATTGTTAGCCCGATCATGTCATGTTCTAGAGCCATCATAGAATGGTACGCAAGCATTCCAATGTGTCTTGAGTTGTGCACTGCTACTGAACCTGTTCCATATTTCTCTGCTTTTTCAATTGCTATTTCCATTGCTTTAGGTAAAACATGTAAACCCAAACCATCATCTCCGTCTACATTTGCAGTAGTAGGAGATTCTCTAGTAATCTTGAAATTAGGTTTTGGGTTTATTCCCAAATCACCCTTTTGGTTATATCTGTCAATATAAATGGGTAACATATTTGAAACTCCATGACTTTCGCAACCTCTTAAATCACTTGTAAGTAAGACTTCTGATGAAAGCTTCGAATCTTCATTAGATAATCCCATCTTCAAGAAAATTTGTCTCGTAGCTTCTATCATTGAGTCAGAATCAATTAATATTTGATCTTTTTCAGGAACTAGGAATCTTTCTAACATATATTTACTCCGTAATTTAACATGAATAATAATGATAATAATCTTAGATAAAATTTCCAATAAAATCAAATAAAAATATATATTTTAGGTAAAATTAATAAAAAATTGCGAAAATAACTCGCCCCCATAGCTCAGCGGCTAGAGCAGATCCCTCTTAAGGATAAGGTCCAAGGTTCGAATCCTTGTGGGGGTACCAAACTCTATTGAACTTGTTTTTCTATTTGGAGCTTAGAATAATGTGATACTCAAATTCAAATATAAACCCATCAAATGATAGCCCCAAGCGAGACATGACCTTGATTACAAGGACTAGGATTTGTTTTCTTATGAACCCCAACATCTAAATCTAGTATTGTGATTCCAGAACCTTCACCAGCCCATATTCCAGCATTGCTAGTATAAGGAAAAAAGTTATCAAACTCTTTTTTTGTAATGTCCCTATTTTTTTGATTCAAACATCAAGTATTACTGTTTAGGGAATTGGGATTTATTATAAAGCTAATCATAAGCTACAGATGGTAACCATAGAACTAATTCAGGCCAGATTACAACGATAGTTAATCCTATGAGTTGTAACACTATAAACGGAATTACACCTTTATAGATATGTATAAGTTCCACTTCTTTAGGAGCAACTCCTCTGAGATAGAAAATAGCAAACCCAACGGGAGGTGTAAGGAAGGATGTTTGTAATGCCACAGCAACAAGCACCAAGAACCAAATCAATACAGGTTCGCTTATTACCCCATACTCTGGCATTATAATATCAAGTCCTGCAACAACAGGAGAAAGTAAGGGGAGAATAATCAAGGTTATTTCAATCCAGTCGAGGAAAAAGCCTAAAAGAAATACAAAGGCAAGGATAATGAAAATAATTCCGTAAGATCCCAAAGGGATTCCAGTTAATACATTCTCTATCAATTGGTCTCCTCCAAGGCCTCTTAATACAAGAGCAAAACAAGTAGCTCCAATGAAGATACCAAATATATAACCGGTTACATTGAAAGTACCACTCACAACTTCTCTAATTACAGTGAAATTCAATTTTTTGTTAGCACCCGCGAGAATCATTGCACCCAATGCACCTACACCACTTGCCTCTGTAACGGTTGTAATCCCAGCAAAAATAGAGCCTAGAACAGCTAGTATAAGTAGTACTGCTGGTAGTGCTGACTTAAGAACATTCCAAAGAACCAATAATGATAATGGCTCGCGGGTTTCAGAAAGAGGGGCTTTTTTAGGGTATAGTAGAGCAAAGATAAGTATATAGACAATGTACATAGTGCCAAGGATCAATCCTGGGAAAACAGCTCCCATGAAAAGATCACCTACGGATAATCCCAATTGATCAGCCATAATCACCAGCATTATGCTTGGTGGTATAAGAATGCCTAAGGTTCCTGAAGCAGCTACAGTACCTACGGCAAAGGATTTATCATAACCTTGCTTGAGCATTGTAGGTATTGCTAACAGACCCAAAAGCACTACCGATGCACCAATGATACCTGTAGAGGCAGCAAGGATGACTCCAATCAAGGCTATCGTAACTCCAAGACCTCCACGTACCTTACCAAATAATTCTTGTAACGATCTCATCATATTATCTGCAATACCAGACCTGTCCAACATCAGACCCATAAAGATGAACATTGGAATAGCAACCAAAACCCAGTTGTCCATCAACTTATATACTCGATTGACCACCATTCCTACATATACAAAACCAACTCCAGTTGTCGTGCTCAGATAGGCATCTGAAAGATAACCCACAAGTGTAAAGAGGGCAGCTGTCCCCATCAAGACAAACGATATTGGATATCCCGAGAATAGAAGTAGGATGAACGTCAAGAACATCACTATAACGATGATATGGTTTAAGTCCAAATTGCCTCCATTTATTTTAATCCTTTAATTAGAAAAGCTACACTGTTGATTAAACGAGATACACCAGCCAAAGCCAATAATATAAAACCCCATAGAAGAAATGATTTAACAAACCAGCGAAACGGTAAACCAACTACAGAGTCGGAGGCCTCATTGATCCTAAACGACTCTGCAACAAAAGGCCAACTGTGCAAGAGCACAATAGTTACCATGGGTATTAATAGAAATATAGTGCCAAAGATCTCTATGATCTCCTTTGTACGCCTAGAATATCGATGATGAAATAGATCCAAACGAATGTGACTGTCTTTAGTAGTACAGTAAGAAAGTCCAAGCATGATTCCAATAGCATAAAGATGCCATTGTAACTCTTCAAGCCTCACTAGGCCTTTAGAAAATACATATCGGAGGACGACCTGCATAATGATTACAGTAACCAAGCTGACATTCAGCCAAGCTGCACTCTCACCAATGAGTGTAATGAATCTATCAATTACCCTAGAGATCCTAGGTTTATATTCATCATCATTCATCATCTGTAGTCATTTTCTTGGTTCCACCTTTCAACTTATGAAGGTATTTTCACTATAATTACATACAAGTTTACCCTCTGTCTTCTGTCTTCTACTTTTATACGACGAAGAAGACAGAAAGTAAATCTAGTAACCAAGTCTAATTTATTTAGGCGGTTCAGGTCGAGGTAAGTAACCGATAGATGCCCAGTACTGATATTCAGCATCAAATGCAGCGAAGTCATCCCAGACTTCAGCAAAAAATGCATCTTCTGCATATTTTTCCGCTACCACTTCAAGCCAAGCCGACTTGAATTCAGCAAGCATCTCATCGGACCAATAATGGTTTGTTACACCGAACTCTGTAACATTTTTCTGTATTTCTACACCTTCAAGGGCTTCACCATGAGCGAATGAATCAGCTACAGATGCTTTAGTGATTACTTCAAGAATCATCCTCTGTTGATCAGTCATCTCGTTCCAAACATCTTTGTTAATTAGTAGTTCGAAAGTAGTAGCTTGTTGATGCCAACCAGGAAAGTAGTTGTGCTTCACAAGTTTGTGAAATCCAAGTCTTTGATCAACAACAGGAAGTGAAAACTCTGTAGCGTCAATAGCTCCTTTTTCTAAGGCAGCAAAAATTTCACCACCAGGTAACAAACTAGTTTGCACTCCAAATTTTTGCATTACCTCAGCACCTAGACCAAAGAATCGCATTCTCAAACCATCTAAATCGTCTGTTGATTCAATTGGGTCTGCGAACCAACCAGAAGTTTCTGGTGGAATAATTGCAGCAAGTAACACATGTACATTGTAACCAGCATCGTCATACATTCGTTGGTAAAGGTCCATACCATCGTCATAATAGAACCAAGCAAGGTATTCAGCAGCATCTGGTCCAAAAGGAACAGCTGAAAACAATGGGGACGCAGGCATTTTACCTACCCAATAACCAGCTGTAGCATAACCAGCATTAACCTTCCCTGTAGAAACAGCGTCAAGAATTTCGTTTGGGGCTACTAGTTTATTAGGTTCATAGACAGTCATTGAAAGGCTACCACCACTTAAAGGTTCGATTCTATCTGCAATATACAGAATACCGTCACCTAAACTTGGTAAGTTGGTACCGAAGGCAACTGGTACCTTCAATTCAATACTCTCAACTGTTTTTTCTACTTCAACTATCTTCTCTACCTCTACCTCTTTGGTACAACCAATCACGAGCATTGATACTGAAAGAAATACAATTAAAGTACTAATTGTTTTATTAAACATTTAATATCTCCTTACATTTTATGCGTTTTAACACTTTAGACCCGCAGAAACGCAATTCCATACGAGATCATAGTGATACAACCATAGATGCCATTATCATGGGTAATAAATAATAAAAATAGAGGTAAATTCCCCATTGTTTGGCATGGAGTACAATATAAAATATATTATGAATAGAGTTTTTTAAAAAAATAAAAGAGGGTTTATTTTGATAAAAAAACCAACTAAA
>CEWI01022344.1_pt1 | contig 21401 bp, 21 predicted proteins | sample 531271 | NCBI WGS metagenome assembly CEWI01 (sample SAMEA2622499, study PRJEB7988) | marine metagenome | biome: marine biome (ENVO:00000447); feature: mesopelagic zone (ENVO:00000213); material: "saline water (ENVO:00002010), including plankton (ENVO:xxxxxxxx)" | depth 350 m | reverse complement strand
CTCCTGCGGAAGAACCAAATAAAGAAGAAAAATAAAAAATGAATTAGGAGGAAATTATGGCATTATCCAAAGAAGAATTGATTGAAGAAATCAAGAAGATGTCAGTTTTGGATTTATCTGAAGTGGTCAAAGCTTTAGAAGAGGAATTCGGAGTAAGTGCTGCTGCACCAGTTGCTGTATCTGCACCAGCTGCTTCAGATGCAGGAGCTCCTGCCGCTGAAGAAAAATCTGAGTTTAACGTAACCTTAAAGGAAGTAGGAGCTAATAAAATAGCTGTTATTAAGGCTGTGAGGGAAGTAACTTCTTTAGGCTTAAAAGAAGCTAAGGATCTAGTTGAGTCGGCACCTAAACCTATAAAAGAAGGTATAGGTAAAGAAGAGGCCGATGAAATTAAGAGTAAAGTGGAAACTTCCGGTGCTGCTGTTGAGATCTCGTAATTTAGAATAAATTACTTGACTGACCACCATCAACATTCAAGCACGTTCCTAGAATCATACTTGCATTTTTAGATGCAAGAAAGCTAACGGTATCACCAATTGCTTCTGGGAAGCCAAATTTTCCCATAGGTAGATTGTTTTGTATAAAAGTTTCTACATCTTTTTTAGAATTATTTAATACAAATTTTTCCCAGCTTCCCTTGGTATGTTTTATGGAACCTGGGGCTATACAATTTGCAGTGACACCCGTCTTTGCAATATCCAGAGCTGTATGTTTTGTTGCAGCTATTAAAGCTGCTTTAGCTGCCATATATGGAGCCGAACCACCATACTCTCTTCCATAGATGGATGCAATATTAATAATCCTTCCCCATTTACTATGGATCATTTTAGGAAGAATTGATTTTGTTAATTCTATTGCTGACCATGTATTAAGTTCCATTACTTTTTGAAAATCTTCCAAATCATTCTCTATAAGCGAAGAAGTTCCTAAGCTCCCTCCTACATTATTGACCAAAATATCTATGGATCCTAATTGTTTTTCTGTCTCTTGGACAAGGGATTCTAGTTTTTTATTATCCGATAAATCAAAATTTATAGTGCATATCTTTACTGGATATTTCGATAAAGTTTTTTTAGCATTCTCTAGATCTGATTTGTCACGAGCACATATAGCCACATCTACTCCTTCTTTTGCTAATGAAACAGCAGATGCTAGACCTAATCCTCTAGATCCTCCAGTAATTAATGCTTTCTTTCCTTTAATACCTAAATTCATTATTTCTAATTTATTTATTTAGTATTTTTGTTGTCTTTATTTTTTTTCTTTGTAAAATCTGATTTTGAACCGTACCATGATGAAAATTCAATTGAATTTTTGAATTCTTTTGTGGTACCACATTTTTTACACTTACCTTTAGAAATTGGACCATTAGGGGCGTCTATAACCCAATGACAAGATCCACCTTTGGCACATTTTGGAACTTCCTGAGAAGATTCTTCACTGATATTTTTTTTGTTTGACTTATTTTGGACCATTAATTAATATTAACACTTTTTATTTAATATTATTCTTTATTTGAGATGTTCAGTAGCATTTAATTTTGTCAAAAGAGAATTATTAGAAAGATCGTAGGCTATTTCTGTTATGGAACAGTTATCAAAATAAAAATTAACACTATTTTTCATAGGCATATTAAGAAAACTAATAATTAAAATCCTTAATAAACCCCCATGGGTAACAATAAGATAATCTCCTTGATTATCGTCATCATTTAATTTTGATATGAAGCGTATTGACCTGTCTGCCATATCTTGAAAAGATTCTCCTTTAGGAGCTTTGAATTTTTCAGATGCTTGAACAAACATTTTTGTTAATTCAGGGAATTGTTTTTTTAAAACTTGGAATTTTTTATTTTCCCAATTACCAAATGACATTTCTCTCAAAAGTTTTGTTGTTGTAAATTTTTTTGTTATTTGATTAATAGTCATCTGACATCTGGTAAGATCACTTGACCAAGACTCGCTAATATCATAGTTTTTTCGAATATATTCTCCTGTTTTTTGAGCCTGAACAATTCCTGTTTCGTTTAAAGAAGTGTCAGTGTGACCTTGAGTTGTACCAGCAATATTAGAATTTGTTTGTCCGTGTCGAACTAAAATGATTTTTCTCATATTTTTCTTATTAATTCAAATTTGATACTATGTTTCGCCCCTGAAAGTTATTTTCAGTCAGATGCAATTATGATTGTATATAATTAAATAACAAAGTTAACACTATTGAAACTTATAAATAAAATCTATATTATTTTCTTTGTATTTTAGTGATAACTAAAACTTTATTAATCATCTAGTTTTTTCCTTATTAATAATGTAACCTTGAAAAGGTTTGTTTTTTTTAGAAAGCACACAATGTCAGAAATAGTTATTTCAACTGAAAATTTGCATAAATCTTACGTAAGTAAAGATATTAAAGTACATGCTTTAAAGGGGATAGAATTATCAATAGAAGAAGGTGAAATAATAGGAGTAATGGGCCCTAGTGGGTGTGGAAAAACTACTCTATTAAATTGTCTTTCTGGATTAGATTCAATTGACGATGGTCATATTTCAATTCAAGGTAAATCATTAGTAGATTTAAACGACGATCAATTGAGTGAATTCAGGGCTAAAAAAATGGGATTTGTGTTTCAAACATATAATCTTTTACCAGTATTAACTGCTGTAGAAAATGTTGAATTACCTTTATTAGTGTCAGGCTATTCAGGTAAAGAAGCAAGAAAAAAATCAATTGAAACACTAGCTGTAGTGGGTTTGGAGCCATGGCAACATCATTTACCAGGTGAATTATCAGGAGGTCAATCTCAAAGAGTTACTTTAGCAAGAGCACTTGTAAACGACCCAGCTATAATTTGGGCAGATGAACCAACTGGTAATTTAGATAGTACAAACGAGAAAGAAATAATGGATCTTCTTATAAATTTAAATAAAATTAATAATCAGACTTTTGTTATAGTTACTCATTCAGATTATGTTGGTGGTCGAACTAATAGAATAATTAAAATGCAGGATGGAGAAATTGTAGATTAATTATTATGGAAAAAATCTTTGGAATACCAGCAAATAATTTAGCTATTGTGATGGCAATTCTGTTAATAGTGATTTTTGTCGTAGTTATTTTTGGTGCCGTAAGAAGATTTATTTTATTTAAGATGGGAACAAGGAATATACCTAGAAGGAAAGGGCAAAGCTTATTAATTGTAATTGGTCTTATGCTTAGTTCAATAATTATTGCTGCTTCCTTAGGTATTGGTGACACAATCCGTTATTCTATTAGATTTGTTGTAGTAGACAGCCTAGGTATAGTTGATGAAGTCATTGAGGGCCCAGGAAAACAACTTTTTGGTGAAGAATATTTTGACTATTCCGAGTTTACATATGTGCAAAATATTACAAAAGACAATACAAATATTGACCAATTGATTCCATATATTCAAACAACATTGCCTTCTTCAAATGAACAAAAAGATATTGCAGAAAGCAATATGAATATAAGAGGGATAGACTTTAATTACATAGATCAACCTTTTGAAAACTTAGATGGTAAAGAAGTATCAAAAGATCTTTTAGGCCCAAATAGTGTTTTTATAAATTATGATGCAGGAAAAGTATTGAAGCTAACCAAAGGTGATACTCTTCAAATTTATACTAATAAAGGTCCAAATAATTTTATTGTTGAAGAAGTCCTAAAGTCCGGAGGTTTAACTGGAGGGAGTTCATATCCTTACGTTACTTTTGAACTTTCAACTTTACAGAAACTTCTTGATAAGGAAAATAAAATTACTAATATAGGAGTTTCTAATATTGGTGATGGAGATGAATCTTTAGAGTATTCAGATGATGTTACAAAATTTCTAAGATCTCAATTAACTAACAACGATGTTGCTTCTGAAATATTTGATCTACTAAAGTCTGATGATATTCCTAAATTTATTAATAAAGAAGCAGAAGAACTTAAAGATACTGATAACGAAACTTATGAAAGATTAACTGAACTTTCAAAAAAATTAAGTGATAATACCTATGATGATGAATTTCTAACCACAATAAGTGATTATCCTACTCGATTACTATTGCTAGGTATTTTAGAAAAATCTGGATTCCAAAAAGAAGCAGTAAAAATCTTAGTTTTATCTCAGGATCTTACAAGATTAAGAATAAATAATGCTAAAAGTGATGGAGTAAAACTTGCTGAAAGAATCTCAAGTGGAGTAACAACAATTTTTTCAATTTTTGGTTCCTTTTCTATAATGGTTGGAATGCTTTTGATTTTCTTAGTATTCGTACTTCTTGCAGCTGCGAGATCTACAGAATTAGGTATGGCTAGAGCAGTTGGTCTAAAAAGAAGAGATTTGATTCAACTATTTACTTATGAAGGTACTGTATATTCATTTTTAGCAGCTATAGTAGGTACTTTACTTGGGGTAGGATTAAGTTTCGGTTTAGTTTATATTCTTCAAGATCTTATAGGTACTGATAATTTTAATATTTTGCCATACTATTCATCTATTTCGTTATTGATTGCTTTTGCCAGTGGATTGATTTTGACATTTATAACTGTTGTATTTTCTGCTTATAGAGCTAGCAATTTAAACATTGTTGTAGCTATAAGAGGTCTTAAAGATGAGTTTGTTAAAAAGGCTCCTGATCCTATTAATATCCAGTTGATTCAACTTTTTTGGAACTTGTTTTATCCAATAAAACAGATTTATTTTATACTTTCAGGAAGAGCTCCAAGGTTTAGAAGCTTATTATTATTACTGATTTTTCCTTTGTCTTGGCCGTTTAGTTTTATTAGATCTTTGTTTATTTTATTTGGAAAACATTCATACGTTTTACTTGGAATTATTTCTTTATTGCTTTTAATATCTGGTATACAAAGTGATGCCTATGTTAACATATGGTTTGGATCAACAGGAGGTGTCTTAGCAGTAGCATTATTAATTAGATTTATTGCTTCAAAGTATATAAATGATCCAGAAACAGTTAATCAAATTGGTGGGACCCTAGAAGGAGGATTAGTACTTCTTCTCAATTCCTTGCCTTTAAGTTTTTTTGAAAGATTTACAGGAGAGTTATCTCAACCTGGACTATGGGCATGGCCATTAGGAGGAGCAATATCTACGGTAGCAACAGTTTGGCTTCTAATGAGTAACACAAGATTTCTAATTTTTATTTTGGACTTGATTTTATCAAGATTTTCAGGGCTACAAGCTGTTACAAAAACAGCCATAAGTTATCCCATGGCATCTAAATTTAGAACTGGATTAACTGTAGCTATGTTTGGATTAATAATTTTTACCTTAATGATTTTTTCTGTGCTAAATGGTATTGGAGATATAGCATCTGAACAACCAGAAAGAGTTACAGGAGGATATGATATAAAAGCATCTATAAGTCCAGAGTTACCTATTCAAGGTCAAATTGAAGACTCTTTAGATATGAATGAATTTACTTCAGTTTTTGGTTCATCCAGTTTAGACGTTGAGATCAGAGAATTTGAAGGAGAAAATACAATTTTCAAAACCTCCAGACTGATTTCATATGAAGAAGATTTTATGAATACAACTAAATGGAGAATGGCGCATTTTGATCCTAAATATGGTTCTACAGATGTAGAAATATGGCAATCATTAGTTAGTAATCCAAATTTGGTAGTTGCAAATGCATCAATAATTCCATCTGATGATCCTTTTGGACCTCCAGATAGAGGTTTTAAAACCTCTTTCATAGAACCTGGGGATCAAAAAGAGATGACAGCATTTGATGTAAAAATCAGAAAGAGAAAAACTTCTGAAGACGCTGAAAACTTTACAGTTATAGGTATTGTGGAGTTACTCGCTGGAGAAACTGGATTTGGTAGTGGAGGTGCAAAGTTTTATACAACTTATTCTACTGGTAATCGCATAGCTAAAGAAGATATTCCTTTAGATACCTATTATTTTTTATTGTCTGGAAATCAAAATGCTGGTTATTATGCTCAAAAACTTGAAAAGACATTTCTAGCAAATGGTATGAATGCATATAGTCTTCTTGATCGACTTGAAGAGGAACAAGCAACAAGTAACGCCTTTAATAAACTATTTCAGGGTTTTAGTGGGTTAGGTTTAATAGTGGGAGTAGCAGCTATAGGAGTTCTTTCTGTTAGAGCGGTAGTTGAAAGAAGGCAATCAATTGGTGTCCTAAGGGCGATAGGATTTAGATCTAGTATGATAAGAACACAATTCTTAATTGAATCTTCATTTATAACACTATTAGGAATTATTGTCGGTATATTTTTAGGAATATTGCAATCTTGGCTAATATACAATGAAATTTCAAAAGAATTGGAAGGAGCTAAGTTTGTCATACCATATGGCGAAGTTGGACTATTAATAGGGATTACTATTATAGCTTCTATATTGGCAAGTATTATACCTGCCAATGAGGCAAGTAAAACATATCCTGCTGAAGCACTAAGATACGAGTAAAAGATGTGATCCTATCTTAAAAATTTATTATTTGCTTTAGATAAGTCCTCAATCGTATCAATATCAAACAGACTGTTTTGATAAGATTTTTCTAAATTATTATATTCAATTATCTTTTTATCTATATTTTTATTTTCTTGAATTATTTTATTTGTTGAAAAAATCGATTTTGTTTGCAAATATTTTCTCAGAACTGATTCCCATTGAGTTTTTAAATATACAGCATGTAAAGGATTTATACCTTTATCATATTTAATAAAAACAGATCTTTTGTTTTTAGATAAATTTAACATAAAAAAAATACAATCTTTGGAAAGAAAAGGATAATCTGATCCTATAGCAAAAACCTGATTATTTTTTGAATTTATTAAACCTGAATAAATAGCAGCCAAGGGACCTATATTTTCTTCAAAATCTTCAATAATCTCCATACCAAGATCTTTGCCTAATTTTGTTATTGAATCATTTTGATTTTTTCTCACCACTAATAAAATTTGAGAAAAAATTTCTTTTAGAGAATCGTTTATTCTTATTAGTATTTTCTTCCCTCCCACATTTAAAAGAGGTTTTAACATTTTTATTCTTTTATTAGAGCCTCCAGCTAGGATTATCGCTGTTTTATTTTCCATTTTTTATTATCATTAAAAAATTAAACTTTTAATTATTATATTTTATGAAAGACCAATGAGCGACATCATTTTTGATTTTGGACATTTCCAAATACAAGCTAAACTTAATGATTCACCAACCTCTAAGGCTTTGCTAGATATTTTACCAATAGAAAGCTCTGCTCAAATATGGGGAGAAGAGATATACTTTTCAACTGACGTTGATATAGATGAAGATGAATGGGCAAAAGAAACTGTTGAGTTAGGAGATGTAGCATTTTGGCCTCCAGGGAATGCATTATGTTTATTCTTTGGGCCTACTCCTATAAGTGGGAAAGGAGAAATAAGACCTGCATCTTCTACCAATATCATGGGGAAGTTACTAGGTGACCTAGAAATTCTGAAATCTGTTAATTCTGGATCTCTAATTAAAGTTGATTTAAAATAAATGTTATTATCTGAAAGATTAAAAAAAACCAATTTAGAACTATGGGAAAATACCCACATAATGCATCCTTTTGTAAATTCTATTAAAGACGGTTCTTTACCTATTAATAAATTTAGATATTATATGATACAAGATTACAAATTTTTGATAGAGTACTGTAAAGTAATAGCCATAGCTATATCTAAATCTGAAAACCTACCAACTATGTCTTATTGGTCTAAACTTTTAGATGAAACCTTAAATTCTGAAATGAAAATTCACGAAAACTTTTGTAAAGATTTTGGTATTAATAATTATGAATTAGTTGATTCAGAAATGAGTTATGAAACAAACGCATATTGTAATCATCTTTTAACCATTGCATATAAATATGATATTAATATCATTGCATGTTCACTTTTGCCATGTCAGTGGGGCTATGACATTATAGGTAGGGAATTGGGAAAGGAAAATTCAGCAAAAAGAGGATCGTTTCACTTGAGATGGATAAATTCTTATAATAATCTTGAATATCAGAAAGCCACTGAATGGCTTAAAAATTTTGTAGATTCTTCTGAAAAGAAACTTAATAAAGAATTAGCACATAAAGTATTTAAAGATTCTTTAGAGTTTGAGTATTTTTTTTGGGAAAGAGCTTGGAACGAAAAATAGTAAGGAAAAATAATAAGGAAAAATAATTGAGTATTTATAAAAAAGATGAATTGAAAATGAATGTACCTTTTAAAGGAGCGAAATCTTTTCTTCTTACTGGAAAAGAAACCGGGTCAAAAATGATGTCAGTTTCTCAGATTGTATTAGAAACTGGTTCAAAGTCTCCCTTATATAAAATAACTAATGTTGAAGAATCTATTTTTATAGCAAAAGGTCAACTTAAGATTCGGTTAGATAATAAGCAATTTGATGCTTATAGTGGAGATTGTGTTTTAGCAAAGCAAAATGATCCTCATGGCTATGAGAATAATGGAAAATCTGATGCTATTATCATTACTGTTTCTCCATCGACAGATGTAGAAACAGTAGAATTGGAAGAAATAGATTACATTGAATCCAAGCCAGATTTTGGTTTTTTTGATAGATCAATAAATGAACCTTACGAGTTTGCTAAAGGAATTATGAGATATGATATGATTGGTGATTTTTTAGGAGCGAAATCTACATATTTTTCAGAATTAATATTTGAACCTGGAGCAATAGCTCCAAATCATTATCACCCAAGGCATGAAGAATCAATGTTTTGCTTAGAAAATAAATTAAATTGTGTATATGCTGATGATGACAATATTTCTCTTTCTCAAGGTGATATTTTTATGGCAGAAGTTGCTGTTAGACATGGAATTTTTAATGGACATAAATCCGTTGGTAAATTATTAGCTATTCATTCAGTTTTGAATCCTCCTCCAAGGGTGGATGTCGATTAATACCAGTTAAAGTAATTATGGAAATAATTATTCCTAATAGTGAACACAAACTAGCACTATAATATACTTTGTTAAGTCCATTTTGAAGATTTAATTTTGATTTTTTAATATCATCATTGAAAATTTGTAAATCGATGTTTTCACTTATATATATATATTTTATTTCATCTATTTTTTCAACGGATGATATATTATCAGGATTGTAAATTTCACTTCGAGGATAAGAAAAATTATAATTATTAATATTCATTAGTAATATTGCTCCCAATAAAGAACTTCCCATTGATATTCCAAACATTCTTGAAAATTGCAAACCGGAAGTGACCATTCCAATCCTATTTTCAGGTAGATTGTTTTGAATTGGTACAGTAAACGCTGTGAATGCACCAGTAGATCCAAATCCAATAAAAACTGACAAGAGAAGTATTAAATTATATTGAATATTTAAGTTAGTATATCCAAACGCAAACATACCTATTCCTAATGAGGCGAAACCAGTTAATGCTATTGGTAAAATCAATTTAGATCTTGAAATCAAATTACCAAAAATATTGGCTCCAATTGCAGATCCAATAGCTAGAGCAATCAGAGCTAAAGATGCTTTCGAAGCTGAATAGCCTGATACCCCAATAAGAGATAGAGGTAAAAAGACAGAAGTAACGGTCCAAGGCATAACAATAAACAATGATCCCAAAATTCCTCCTGAAAATATTCTTGATTTAAATAAATCTAGTGAGATTAAAGGATCTTTCGCTTTTTTTTCTACTGCAACAAATAAACATAAAGTAAATATTGAAATTAATAAAAGCACCAAAATATTTATCGAATAATACGAATTTTGCTGTCCTCCAACTGATATTGCTAAAAGAAAAGTACTAGCGAACAAACCGAATAAAGTAGTTCCTTTTAAATCAAATTTACTTTTATCGAAATTATCTTGAGAAGGGAATTGTACCATTATAATTATTGTTGCAATTAAACATAAAGGTATGTTAGTAAAAAAAATCCATCTCCAGCCAAAAAAATCATTAATGACACCTCCTATAATTGGTCCAATAACTCCAGCTGTTGTAAAACCTGCAGAAGTTATTCCTAACCATTTTCCTCTTTCAAAGGGCCTCCAAAGTAAAGCAATCACAATCCATATGGTCCCCATAACACCTGCAAATCCTATTCCTTGTAATGCCCTAGCGATTATTAGCATAAAAATATTTGCACTTAGACCACATATGAAAGTTGAGAGAGAGAATAATAATAATGATGGGACAATAATTTTTTTTGGACCATGTTTATCATTTAATTTTCCTACTATTGGAACTACAATTGCAGAAGTTAAAGAGAAAGCAGCAAATATCCAAGGATAATATTCGAATCCTCCTAAATTTGCCACTATTGAAGGGCCTGAAATTGAAACAATTGTTTGGCTAATTGAGGTTACAAACAGACACACTAATAGAGTGAACATTAATTTTGATTTTACTGGACGTTCTAAATCTACTAATCTTTGTGAATAATTATCCAATTGATTTTGCTTAATAGTTGAAATAAGGTTTACTAGAAAAAATCCTTTTCTTATTTTATCATTCTATTTATAAATACTCTTAAATAATTTTAATACGAGATGTTAGAAAAATTTTATTTCAATATTATTATGATAATTTTTGGAGGAGCAATAGGTGCAACTGCAAGATTTACGATATCGCAATTTATTGACAAACATTTAACAACACAATTCCCTGTGGGAATTTTTCTAGTCAATATTATTGGATGCTTTTTTATAGGATTAATAATGAGTTTATTTCAAAATAAATTTCAGGTGAATGAAGCTTTGAGGTTTTTTCTTGTGATAGGATTTTTAGGTTCTTTAACCACATTTTCAACTTTTGCATTTGATAATTTTAATTTATTTAATATGAAAAATTTTACTCATTTATTTCTTAACCTTTTTCTAACAAATCTTTTAGGAATCATAATGGTTTTTTTGGGAATAAAAAGTGTAAAATTGTTTACATAAAACAAATATTAATCGTTTTGTAGAAGAGGCTTTTATGGGTAAAATAAGATCAATTAATTTAAATCAAGGCACAAATATGCCTATGATTTATATAAACGAAATCCGTGTTTTTGAAAATATTGGCCTTGAAGGTGACAGATATTCAGATCCTAAGAATGATAGACAGATTATGATTGTTGATGGTTCGTTATATGATAAACATAAACTCAAACGAGGATCTCTTAGAGAAAATTTGTTGATAGATGGAATTGATTTAAATAATTGTAAAAAGGGTCAAAAAATCATTATCAATAATAGTATAAACATGGAAATTACACTAGTTAAAGATGCTTGTGCTAGTAGTAAATATAATGATCCTGATCTTATAAAAAAATTAACGGGAAACATGTATGTTTTTGCGACACCTAAAAATTCTGGAATGATTTCTCAAAATGATGAAATTATTATTTTAAACAACAATGAATAAATGGGTTATATTTTTTTTGGTGGGTATAACAGCTACTATACTAGGTGTTATCACAGCTCTAATTATAGATTATGTGTTTAATTAGATAATTCTGATAGTTTATACCAAGCTCCAATAATTAATAATATTGCAATAGCTATAATAATAGATATCGCAACCGCATAACTAGACCCATATTCTCTGGAAAAATATCCTAAAACAAATGCTCCTATTGGTTGAGTACCTATTGTTATTGCTAATATTCCTAAAACTCTTCCTCTTACTTTTTGAGTAGCTTTGCTAATGACTAAAATAGATTGCATAGTTCCAAATCCAGATATTCCAAGACCTGCAATGACCATTAAAGTGCCACAAAGAAACAAAGAACTTGCTTGTGTGAAAATTAATATACAAATAGCGAATAAAAATGAACCACCAAAGAAGATCTTAATATAAGCTCTAGAGAAAGAGAAATAGGCAATTAATAAAGTTCCAATTGTTGCACCAAGTCCTTCTAACCCAGCAAGCAAGCCAATAAAAAATGACCCTTTAGACAAATTATCTAACACAATTACTGCAATTTGACTTTGATAGGTAAAAATCAAAGCATTCACTATGATTGTTGCTGATAAAACAGCCAACAAAATCTTACTACCAAAAATGTACTTTATGCCTTCAAGAAATTCAGAAGATGAATTTTTCAAAGTGTTTTTTTCATTATTAGGGATGAAATCATATATTAGATTTTTAGATACAAAAAAACCACAAATAAAAAGTAAAGAACCGAAAAAATAAATAGGGAAAAGATCTAATTTCATCAAAACGATTCCAGCTATGATTGGACCAAATATTCTTGCCATATTACTTGATGTCATATCCAGTCCAATTGCACTTGAATATAGTCTTGGTTTAACTGCTTCACTTAAAAGAGATCTTCTTATAGGAAAATCAATGGACCAAGCTAATCCAGCAAAAAATGCCCCTAAGCAAATTTGAGTGTAATTCAGATTCCCCATTATTGCACTAATTCCTAAGAATAAGTAAATAACTGATGTTAAAAGTAATATGTAAGAAAGGATCATTTTTTTGTTATAGTGATCAGCAAAAACGCCAATTACAGCACCAAAAAATAACATTGGTGACATTCTAAAAAAAAATACTATTCCTACTTTAAACTCGTCTCCAGTTAGGTCATAAACGTAAAAACCCAATGCTATGGTTTCAATCCATCGCATTGTCATCCCTGTAGCTCCAATAAACCAGAGTTTTGAAAATTCACGAGATTTTAATACTTCAATAATAGGGTTCAAATTATCAATTTGCTAAATTTAGAATACTAATCATTATAGATACATATTTGAACAAATGTTTAACCCAAAGATTTGAAAAATAATAATAATGGTTGTATACTTCAATTTATGAAATTAAATACTTACACACAAAACATGTCAATGATGATGACTTTCTCTGAGGGGGACGTCTAGTTTTTGTTGTAAGAAAATTATTTCATAGGTAATAAAAATTTAGAGAAACCCCAAAATGGGGTTTTTTTGTTTTAAGGAGAATTAATTATGAGCGAGGAATATAAATTTAATACACAAGCTTTGCATGCTGGACAAGAACCAGATCCAACGACGAATTCTAGGGCTGTTCCAATTTACCCTACAACTTCATATGTGTTCAATGATACGGAACATGCTGCTAATCTTTTTGCATTAGCAGAATTTGGGAACATTTATTCGAGATTAATGAATCCCACAAATGATGTGTTGGAAAAAAGAATTGCTGCTTTAGATGGAGGTGTTACGGGATTAGCATTTGCTTCTGGTCAAGCTGCAATAAATGCTGCACTATTAACAATTGTGCATTCAGGACAGAACTTTATTTCTGCCACCAGTTTATATGGTGGAACTTGGACACTATTTACTCAAACCTTTCCAAAATTAGGTATAGAAGTAAGATTTTTTGATCCATCCGAACCAGAAAAAATAAATGAGTTAGTTGATGAAAACACTAGATGTGTTTATTATGAATCTTTGGGTAATCCGAAAAACGATATTCCAGATTTTCAAAAGATAGCTGACATCAGTCATGAAAATGGACTTCCATTACTTTGTGACAATACTGTTATGACACCTTATTTGCTTAGACCAATAGAGCATGGGACTGATATTGTCATACATTCCACTACCAAATTTATAGGAGGACATGGCGTTCACATAGGTGGGGTAATAGTGGATAGTGGTAATTTTAAATGGGCAGATAACCCAGAAAAATGGCCGGAATTCTGTGCTCCTAGTGAATCTTATCACGGAGCAATTTTTGAAGAAGTACTAAGACCAATGGGAAACATTGCATATTTGATTCACATTCGTACACATTGGCTAAGAGATACAGGTGCTTGTATGAGTCCATTTGCTGCTTGGGCAACTTTACAAGGTCTAGAGACTTTACATTTAAGAATGCCTAGACATTGTGAGAATTCACAAAAAGTAGCAGAATTTCTGAATAAACACAAAAATGTAGAATGGGTTAATTATCCTGGATTAAAAAGTCATCCTGACCATAAAAGAGGTAAGAAATACCTTCCAGATGGAGTAGGAGCCATTATTGGCTTTGGTATAAAAGGAGGCAAGGAGAAAGCAGTTAATTTTATCAATAAAGTTAACCTTGCAAGCCACTTGGCTAATATAGGTGATGCAAAAACACTTGTTATCCATCCTGCTTCAACAACTCATTCGCAATTGACTGAGGAAGAACAAGCAAGAACTGGTGTGACTCCGGAATACATCAGATTATCAATAGGGATAGAGGATGTAGATGATATTATTAATGATATAGATCAAGCTTTATCATAATAATAAATTGATGCTATCCCCTTATTAAATTGAGGGGATAGCATTGCATGGACAATTGGGATTAATAAATGAAAGATTTTAATAGTTCAGACGAAGATAGGACTTATCAATATTCAAAATATCTCAAAGAATTCAAACTTCCATTTAAATTAAATTTAGAGAGAGGTGGTGTTCTTGATGAGGTTAATGTTGCATATGAAACCTATGGGGAGTTAAATCCTCAAAAATCTAACTGCATTATGATATGTCATGCTATAACCGGAGACTCTCATGTCGCAAAACATAATCCAGATGATATTCCTGGATGGTGGGATATTATGGTTGGTCCTGGTAAGTACATAGATACTGATAAATATTTTGTAATTTGTTCTAATATTCTAGGTAGTTGCAGAGGAACTACTGGACCAAATTCTATAAATAAGAAAACAGGTAATTACTATGGTCCAGATTTTCCTTTAATTACCGTTGGAGACATGGTCAATGTACAAAAGAATCTTATTGATCATTTAAAAATTGAAAAATTATTAGGAGTAATAGGAGGATCACTTGGTGGATTCCAATGTATTGAGTGGGCTACGAAATACCCCGATAAAATCTTAGGTTGTGTTCCAATAGCATCATCACCTAGGTTAACCACTCAAGGATTAGCTTTTGATGTAGTTGCTAGAAATGCTATAACTAGTGATCCAAACTTTAATTATGGTAATTATTATAATCAAGAAAAAAAACCTGATATTGGATTGGCATTAGCACGTATGTTAGGCCATATAACTTATCTTTCTCCAGAATCTATGAATGAAAAATTTGAAATAGATAGAAATAATCCTAGAGAAATATCAACCAGTTTTGAAAAGAAATTTTCAATTGGAAGCTATTTAGCATATCAAGGAGAAAAATTTGTTGAAAGATTTGATGCGAATAGTTACATAACAATTTCAACTGCTCTTGATTTATTTGATTTAGGCTCAGATAAAAAAACTTTATCAAAGAACCTTCTAAAAACTAAATGTGATTGGATGATTATAAGTTTTTCTAGTGATTGGTTGTATCCATCTTTCCAATCATTAAATATTGTTGAGTCATTGATTGATAATTCAAAAAATGTGTCATATTGTAATGTAGAATCTAAAGCTGGACATGATGCATTTTTGTTGCAACAAGATGTAGATGAATATGGTCAGATAACTCAGTCATTTTTTGACCTTCTTTCCAATGATAAAAATACAATAATTACAAAAATTAAAGACTTAGATGGCAAAATAAAAATAGGTCTGGATAATCGAATAGATTTCCAATATATTTCTGAGCTTATACCGGATAATGCAAAAATTTTAGACTTAGGTTGTGAAGAAGGTAATTTAATAGAGAGGTTGATTTCTCGAGGAATTTCTTCTTCTTTAGGAGTTGAAATAGATCAAGCAAATGTAATTGAATGTATTAAGAAGGGCATAAAAGTTATACATAGTGATTTGGATAGCCGTTTAGAAAAATTTGAAGATAAAAAGTTTGATGTGGCTATATTATCACAAACTTTACAATCAATTAAAAATGTCGAGAAAATATTAAAAGAAATGACAAGAGTGTCAAAATTTGGCATAGTTTCATTCCCAAATTTTGCTCATCATCCCATGAGAGAAATGTTTTACAATGAAGGAAGAGCTCCTAAGAGTTCTGGTTGGTATGGTTATAATTGGTATGATACACCAAATGTAAGATTTCCATCCATTCTAGATTTTATAGAATTTTGCAAGGAAAAAAATATTAAAATTATCAAGTCTTTATTTTTGAATTCTAATACTTCAAAAATAATAGAAAAGAACCCTAATTTAAATGCAGATAGCGCAATCTTTTTAATATCTTAGAACTTAAAACTTATTAAATAACTTTAGAAGATATTACACCTAAACATACCATAAAAGTGATTATGGAAATTATAGTTATTGCTACTCTAGGGCCTACTTCGATAATTTTTTTTATATCAACTGATAATCCAATTGCTATCATCGATATAATAAATAGATATTTAGCTATACTCCTTATATCTTGTCCTAAATTTTGATCAATAATATTTATACTTCTTAGTAAACACAAACACAAGAAACCTATTATAAACCAAGGCAAAAATTTAAATATTTTTGTATGGAAACGATCATTTGATTTGTAACTATTTTCTGATTTGAAAAAGAATTTTAGTATAAGAATTAGAGGTGCTAATAAAATAACTCGTGTTAACTTTACTAAAGTTGCGACATTCACCGCTTGAGGTCCGATAGTAGATGCTGCAGCAACAACTTGAGCTACTGCATAAACAGAAAGTCCAGCAACAATCCCATATTCAAATTCTTCAATTCCAAAGATTGGTACTAATAAAGGTAGAAGGATAATTTGACTTGCTCCCAAAATAGCACTTATTCCTATTGCTGCTGCTATTTGTGATGAATTAGCATTAATTATGGGAGCAACTATAGCTACAGCTGAATTACCACAAATTGAATTTCCTACTCCAACCAAAGTAGCTAATTTTTTTTCTAATTTAAATATTTTATGACCCACTAAATATGAAATAAACATAGAACCAGTTATACCTAAAATTATTATCAACAATATTTTCAAACCATTATCTATAAGATCTGGAAAAAAAATACTTGCTCCCATTAACATGACAGAAAATTCTAAAATATGTTTCCCTGCAAATTTTCCACCTTTGTCCAGTGATTCAAATTTTGGTATGAATTTAATATTATTGATAATCATTCCAAAGAGTAATCCAACTAATAAAGAATCAATAAATGAGACATTAAGTATTTTGATCAATTGAAGTATTATTATTGAACTTGAAATAAAAAATACAATTACTGGGAAATATTTTTTTATAAGATTTAATCCTGAATAATTCAATGTCTTTTCCTTTTTCATGATCATTTTATTCTAAAAAAAAATATATCAAAATGAATTCACTGTAGTTTATTTGCTTTTAGTTTTTCTACGTGTAATGATTTAGCATAAATCAATAGGAGGTTATCTTATGTCCAAAACTATCACGGGATTAAGTCTTATTATAGGAGTACTGGTTATCATAATAGCTAGTTTGTTGATCCCAGGCAACAGTGCAGGCATAACTGGAGGAGATGCAATTAGTTTTTCTGCAATGACGGAAAATAGTGGTTTTGAAAAAGGGACAACTCAAACGTTTATCATAATTGTAGGATTAGGATGTTTAATTTTCCTAAATGGATTTTTGGGAATTTATCGAGGAATTGGAGATAGAGAGACAGAATTTAAAGGTCTAGCGATGGCTTTGACAGTTATTGCAATAGCTTTATTTATGGGAACTTTAGCGCTTGGAAATGCTTTTGCTTCCTCTGCTGAATCAAATATAATGGCAAGTCAAGGTGCCCAAATGGCAGCACAAGCAGCAGCTGGAGGTGACCCAACAGCTATTGCACAAGCTAACGCAGCTGCAACCACTGCAGTAGTTGCAGGTTCTGCATCTGCTGGCATTTATGGTGCATATTGGGGTGTTTATGCAATGGCTGGTTATGTTTTCTTATTAGCCACTATTTTCACTGGATGGATAATAGTTAAATCTGGAGATCATTATCTAAATAGTATGTTGAATATGATTGTTGGTTATGGATTAATGATTGCAGGTATTGTTTTCTTAGTTCTAAATTTAATTTGGCCAGTTAATGAAGTAACTGGTTATCAGATTTTTGGCATATCTCAACTAATCTGGGGAATATTGATAATAATACTTGGAACAGGAATACTTACCTCCAAAGCTAAATAAATTTTATTCAGTTCGGTTAACTATTTGCATGGCTTGGTGATGATGTAATCCATCGTCTCTGAGCTTTGCATACAGTACTTCATCAATGTTTTCTCTGTTCAAAAAACCTCTTATATCGTATCTTTCTTTTATTTCTAAAGGTAGCTTTCCTTCATCTATCATAAGAGAAAGAGGATAACCTTTCTCTTTAATTGGAAAATTTATTACCCTATTTAATCTGGCTGATTCATAAATCCCCATCATAATTTCTACAGTTTCTGCAGCAATATCTCCTGCACCTCTGTGTTTTTTACCTCCTTCAATCCATTTAATCAACTCTTTAGTTTGTTCAGCATTCATATTTCCACCAATTGCTTTGTCACCTTCCTTCAAATTTAAATCTATATTTTCCCATCCTTTTGACTCTTTATTAAAAATTTTCAAATCAGTTTCCGTAACCTTTAAAAAACCATTTGTTCCATATATTTCAAATTTACCTGCATCACATTCATTATCCATAAGATCTGATTGAATGAAAAATTGAATGTCCTTTTCAAAATGAATAAGTCCTATACATGAGTCCTCTATAGGAGTATCTCTTTCAAATTTATTTGTATATCTTTCTACTGCACCTACTACCCATTTTGCTTTGGGATCTCCCAAGATATATCTTGCTCCATCTATAGAATGTGTCCCCCAGTTTAATAAACCGTCTTTAACCCTTAACTCTGCTCTTAAAGGATCACCTATAGCACCAGATTCAATTACTTCTTTTGCTTTGGTCCACCCAGGAGTAAAGCGGCGTTGGTGTGAGACCACAAGTTTTACATTATTTTTTTCACAAGCATCTACCATAGCTTTAGCTTTGGAAGTTCCTATTGCCATAGGTTTTTCACAAATGATACCTTTCACATAGGGAGAGTTTGCTGCTTGAATTGTGATTTTATCGTGTAGAAGATGCCAAACACAAACAGATATAATTTCTGGTTTTGCAATCGATAACATTTTATCTAAATCAGTAAACCCTTGAGGGATTCCGAATTCTTTTTGGTAAGTTTCAACTGCAGCTTGAATCTTGTCACAACAGGCAATAACTTCAACGTTATCTAATTTTTTATACCCTTCCATATGGGCATGTCCTATGCCGCCACATCCTACTATTCCCACTTTATATTTTTTCATCTATTTCTCCTATTGCTCTCATTAAAGTTTCTTGTACTAAAATTTCGTGGTTTAATTCCCTTACTGGAGTTGTATCATTTAATACGCGATTTATAAAGATGTTGAAAGGCTCATGATATCTTGGAACATCTTTTATAGTAATTGTATTTACACCCTTTTTAAAATTTTCAAAAGTTTCTTCTAAACATAATCTAATTTTTTCTGCTGGTTCAAAAGGTTCCATTATTGCTGAGCCTTTAGAACCATATACTTCAAATCTTCTTGCTGGAGGTGCAGTTTCCATTGCAGCAATATCAATAATTGACATTGCATTTTCAAATTCTAAAATTACGACTGAATTATCTGTAAAATTTTTGTTTTTGGAATTATTGTTTTTGAAAAAAGAGGTTACTTTTATTGGTCTACCTAATATCCAACAAATTTGATCTAGCATATGACCACCAAGATCATACAAAACTCCACCTCTAAATTTTGAAAGTCCTTCCCTAGATATTTCATTATTAACAGGATTTTTTTCAGGAAGATTTGTGGACATGTGTGCTCTTATCATGAAGATTTTGCCTAATTTTCCAGATTTTGACCATTTAGCTATTCTACTAAAGCCATCGTGTTGTCGAAACATATATCCCATTTCCACAATCAAATGTTTAGTCGTGGCTATTTTCACAAGTTTTAGAAGTTTTTCATAATTATATCCAGCTGGTTTATCAAGCATGACATGCTTGTTATTTTTTACACAGAATTCCAAAGCTTCCAAGCTCAATGCATTAGACTCTTCAATAAAAACAACTTTTATGTTTTTGTTTTTTAAAAATTCTTCTTTCGTTTTGAGCCATTTGGCATCTTTCCAAATTTTATCTTCAGATTCAATTAATTGATTTTGTCTTTTTACATCAGGTTCGTATATTCCATGGAACACTATTTTTTTTGATTCAAGTAATCTTTCCAACCACCCTCTCGCATGTCCATGCTTAGTTCCCCACTGTACAACTGATATTTTTTCCATTTCATCCTTTTTGAATTTTTTTTATATTCTATTGCTATATACGAAATTTGCCAACTTTTTAAAAACTTATAAAATAGTTTTGTTGCAAATAAAAAAAGGATGTTCTTTGAAACTAAATTATAAAGATGTATTAATACCTCCTAAAATAACAAATATAGATTCCAGGTCAAAAGTAAAGCTTGAATCTAAAAAAAAATTCAAATTTTCTAGAAATAATTGGGAAGGTATTCCTTTAATCGCCTCTAATATGGATTATGTGGGTACATTTGAAACTGCAAAAGATCTACAAAAAAATAAGATTTTGACAGCAATTTCAAAATATTATAGTGATTCTGAATGGGTCCAGGCTATTGAATCTGGAGTTGATATAAATTATTCCTTTATAACTTTTGGTTTAGAAAATCCAAATAAAATTTTAGATAAAATTCATTCTATTGAAGATTTAACTAACAAGACATTTAAATTTGTAATGTTTGATATTGCTAATGGTTACTTAGTTAAATACCACAATATGATAAATGAATTTAGAAAACAAAGAAAAGATTTAATCTTAGCTGCTGGTAATGTAGTAACAAAAGAGGGAGTAAAAGCAATATCTGATGCAGGTACAGATTTGATTAAGATAGGTATTGGCAGCGGATCTGTTTGTGATACTTCTACTGTAACAGGAATTGGATATCCTCAATTTTCAGCTGTAGATGAATGTTCAAATGAAGCCATAAATCTAGGAGTTAAAATTATTGCTGATGGAGGAATTAGAAGCTCAGGTGATATTGTGAAATCTTTTGTTGCAGGTGCAGATTTTGCAATGCTTGGTAGTCTTTTAGCTGGTCATGAGCAAGGTGGCTCTCCAATAAAGGAAATTAATGGAAAAAAACACAGACAATATTATGGTATGAGCTCGGAGCAAGCTATGTCTAATCATGAAGGTAAGAAAAAGTCTTATAGAGCTTCAGAAGGAAGCGTAAAATGGATTGAAGATAATGGAGATGTAAATAGAACTGTAGAAGAAATTCTTGGAGGATTACGATCAGCATGTACATATTTAAATGTCAGTAACATAGATGGAATAAATAAAAATATAGACTATATTACTGTTAAATAAACTCTTATGGCTCCCGAGACAGGATTCGAACCTGTGACCCGCTGATTAACAGTCAGCTGCTCTACCGCTGAGCTACTCGGGA
>CEWI01032229.1_pt1 | contig 22001 bp, 19 predicted proteins | sample 531271 | NCBI WGS metagenome assembly CEWI01 (sample SAMEA2622499, study PRJEB7988) | marine metagenome | biome: marine biome (ENVO:00000447); feature: mesopelagic zone (ENVO:00000213); material: "saline water (ENVO:00002010), including plankton (ENVO:xxxxxxxx)" | depth 350 m | reverse complement strand
ACAACCGCCAATGCCGCATCATGTGATAGTGCAGATATTCCCCATGTAATCATTTATATAAAATTCCTTATTTTTATAGTATACAGTTTCTAATTTTTTAGGTTTCTTTGGTTTTATAGGATTAGTAGTTATATTTTGATTAACAAAATGACTATTAAGTAAATTAAAATTCTTAAGCAATCTAGGATATAATTCATATAAAATTTCTGTCCATTCGTTTAATGAAATATTACACAACCTAGTTATCTCAGATTGAGCATATTCTATTCTATCAATAAAAAATTTCAATGTATCATATCTGTGATCTATATAATCATCAAACACATCAAATCCTAATTCTCGCAATAATTTAATCGAATCAGATTGGCCGATAATAATAAATGGTTGAAAAAACATCATTGCTCTAAAAGTTTTTTCTGTTAAAAATGTTGTATATTGATCTGTTTTAAAATAATATGTTTCATTAATAATATTAAAACAAGAATTCAAATAACAAGGTGTAAACATCATAAAATCTTTATCATCATGTGCCATTGTAGTATATTCGTTTTCAACAAATTTTTCACCATGATCCAAAATCCATTTTTTTATTTTAGAAATATGTTGAATATGACTATCACTAATTTTATCTTTATGTTCATATAACTCTTTTAATCGACTCCCCCAATGATCTATATTGTATTTTTTTTCTTTAGTAGATGTATGTTGCCATTGCTCACCCGATAACACTAAGCCCATACTATAGTCTATTTTAGAATTGAGGTTTTCAGAAAAATAATTACACATCAATAATCGATGTGGTTTTGTAACTCTATTAAGACTCAGACCATACCATTTGTGTTTTATCTTTTTTTGAATTTTTTCTCTTTTATTATTAATATCATTTTCATATGTTCTAAGTTTAAGCACCGAGGCATTGAATGCGGCATACATTGTAGGTATATGTTTTTTAGATGTTGATCTACCTTCACTAGTTAATAAAATAAATTTTTCAGGCAATAACTTAGTCAAATTATAAAAAACATCCCAATCAAAGTTTTTTTCGTGGTGAAATGGTTCGTAAGTTACCGTTAACAAAATTTTAACATTATCTTCATTTATTATATTTTCATAACATTCAGGAATTTGAAATTTAATATATTCTTTAAAACCCAAAAGTTTTGAATTGAACAACGGAAGATCTTTTGCGTCATCGTCGGCTTTAAAAAAATAATCCATTATAGGTAAGAAATCTACATGTAAAAGAAACATATCATTCTTATTATACACTTTTTCTAAATAATCACTATAAATTGTTTTTATATTTTCAAAAGTATAATCTAAATTTTCGGTCTTTGGCCAAGGTAATGAAATTATATTATAATCATCAGTTTTAACATTTTTTACTAATTTTATACCATGACTTGTTCTAAACCTAGGATGTTCGACAGAAAAACAATCTAATATTTTTTCTGATTCGTCTATGGACTCTTTATGTCCTGTTTTCCGACTATAAAGAATAGAAGAATAATCAACTTTAAATTTTTCTTTGCGAAAATTATATTTTGTTGCTACACTATTATATTTTTCTTTAGGTATTTCTACTTTAAAAAGTGAGTCTAATTCTTTAGAAACTACACTATAATATTGCATATTTTAATTTAAATAGCCTGAAATTTGTAATGTATATTTATTGGATAGCCCTGCATTAGCACTAACATGTATATTTTCTTCTTCAATTATATAACCTTCACCGGCATTCCATTGAAAACTATTAATCCATGCCGATTCATCTTTTTCGGCAATTTGTAACATCTGACCAGGTTTCCAATCTTCTAGGTATATATTTGCACGAGCAATGCATTTACCTTCTACATTATTTTTTGACTTTATTTGATAAAATGCATCTTTATGAACAGGTATTATATTACCTGGAGGTTGGCATATTGAACTGATAGTTTTAATAGTCATATTAAGTTGGTTGCCCATATCTTCAAAATCTACATCATTTTCGTTCCACCACAATTGATGTATCGTTGTATTTTCTAATTTATACGTCTCAGGCATTTTCTTTGTATCAGAATATTTTTTATGAATATCAATACATTCATCTACTTGATGGTTAATACAACTACCAGTATGTGTTGAATAATCCGCGTTTAAAAATATATCAAAATCATAATCTAAAATGACTGACTTTATCATAATACTATCTCCGTAAAAGTATTTTTAAAACTTAAATTTCTAATATTATCTAGTAAAGTTATATATCTTTTGGCTTTTTCGGTTAAGATTATATTAGAAGGTTTGTTAAACATATTTAGTAAGTTATTTGTCCGCCATGATTCCCAATTACATGTTTCAAATTTTTTATGACATTCTTTTCTAAAATCTAAAGGTAATGCTAAAGGAGACAAAAAATCAGGATCATATACATAGTTGTGGTGAACAAATATATTTTTATCGTTCATATAATTCCAAAATTCTGGCAAATACCAATAATTATACAAACTTACTGTTTGATTAACACTTATGTCTAACCACTTATGTTGAAGCAATTTATTTAAATTATTTTCTACATCAATCCATTTAGTTGGATATCTTATATAATAATTACGATCAGTTAAATCATCTATACTGCAACTAATTTGGACTTTATCAAATTTTTTCCATAAATCAAATGCATACGGAGGTACAGTTGTCATATTAATACTATACCAAAGAGTAATATTCGTTCTATTTGTATCTATTAATTTTTTTATAAAATTCCAATGAGCTTTTACTAAAGTAGGTTCTCCGCCATTAATATAAAATGTTTTTACATTTTGTGTTTTATCAAATAAATCATCCCAAAATTCTTTTTTATCATGCCACGTAGATTTTAGCAAACAACTATAATCAGTTATATAATTTAATTTATTACTTAAAATTTTATAGTCAGATGCCCATTTGCTACTACTAGCAGGATTGCATGTTACACATTTTACATTACAAACATTCCCCAATCTTAATTCTACAAATTCTAATTTAGGATCGATAGATCCGTCGATATTTGTTATTTTTTTTGCATCGCCAATTGTAAAATTTGAATAATTTTTATTTTCGATAGCTCTTTTGCTAGTTATACCTTTCTTCTCTTCAGTGTAACACCTTTTACAAGGAGACGGTATTTCGTCTTTTAACATACTAAGACGGGTATTTTTAAATACTTCACTATTCATATGTTCGGTTATAGTGTTTTTATTTAAATTATAATAATTTTCTCCATCCTTACTCATTCCTGCACCATCTTTAAAATCCGTTACACAACAAAGACTAGTACCACCATGAGGATGAGTTGCTAAATGTATCCAAGGTAAAACACAAAACGTATTCATAATATATTTTTTTCAAAGTTATTAATTTGAAATTCTTTTGAAGATTTATTTATAATCACTTTATGTAATTCATTTGCTAAAATAATATGATTTGGTTCACTTAAATGGTTTGCCCGATAGTCTTTTCGTAGCCTGTCTTCCCAGAGTCCATCACTATATTCGGCCCTAGAAATATCTAATAATGTTTCTTTAAGACAAATATTATTATCATCATCTTTAACAATTAATTTAACTTTATTAGCAATTTCATCATTGTCTGAAGGTATTAATAATGTTAAATTAGGCAATGATTTTAATGTACTTAATATATAAAATATTTTAGATTCTATTAATTCTTCTTCAAAGGCCCACGTAACTAGATACGTATAAAAACTCTTGAATCTTTTATAATGATTATAAATTTCTTTGTTTTCAATTTTTCCACCACGTAAATATCTATGCATACTACCTGCCCATTCCGGGTGGAATGATGGTTCTATAACTGGACTACCAAAATCTCCTGGTAGTAAAAAAATTATAATATCTTTTTTATTATATTCCTTTGATTTTATATATTTAAATAATTCATGTCTAGTATATTCTATACTACATCCTACTCGACAATAATTTTTTTCTATTAAATTTAATTTATTGGCTAGAATATTTGCCCACCTTTTAGATGTATCGGATAAATTTCTTTTGTATTGATAAGTCCTACCAAAACTGCCACCAACTATAATAAGTTTATCTTTCATTTGTTATTTTATAAAATTCAGGAAAAATATTTTTATAATTTTGATTTCTTTCATTGTCGTATAAATTTCGATATTTAATATGTTTGTCCCAACAATCATAATCTTCAGTAAACATAAAATCTAACCAAGGTTTAATCGTAGTTAAATGTTTAGATGATTTATAATGATCTATAATTTTATTTTTAATACTTCTAGGAAAACATTTCGGACTATAATGTTTTGGTTCAAATACTTTATTGAAATGAATTTCTGTGTCAGGTAATACAGTTGCATGCCAATCACATACCTCATCCATATACCATATATTAAAAGCACTGATAGTACAAAAAATTCCAATTTTTACATTATCTTTATATTTAAATATATTTTTTTCAACATCGGTCCATTTTGCAGGATACCTTAAATAATCAAATTTGTTACCTATTCCATCTATACTGAATAATAACTGAACATATTTAAAATGCTTCCATAATTTTATAAGTTCCTCGTTATATATCGTACCATTTGTATTATAACTTAATTCAATTTTATTTGCTACTTTTTGATCTATACATTCTTGTAAAATAGATATATGTTCTTTTATAAGTAATGGTTCCCCTCCAAAAAATTCTATTTCGGTTAAATTAGTTATATTGTTAGATAAGTCTTCCCAAAATAATTTATTAGCCCTTGGCCAATTTCCTTTTTTGAGAAAAATTTTAGATTTTACATTACCTAATTTAATATCGTCTGATGCCCATTTACTACTTGCAAATCTTGAACATATTCTACATGCACTATTACAAATATTTCCCAATTTTAAATCTAAATACGCAGGGTAAGGATGATTTTTTAATGTTTTGTTAATTACATTTCTATAACGATATAATTCCATTTCTCGTTTACTAATAATACCGCTATGTTCTTCATGCCAACAATTATTACACGACTCACGAGGATTTCCTGATAGAAAACTTTTTCTTATTTCTTGTAAATGGGAGCTCTTCCAAGCATCACTAATTGTATGTTTGGATAGATCTATATCATCCAGAGGTTCTTGCATAACACAACAAACACATGCTTTAGCATCTGTTCTTGTTTCTAAACCTACCCAAGGTAATATACAAAAATGATCAGGTAAATTATTTTTTTTTAAAAATTCTTTATTATTTTTTATGGCCGAACGATTCCACATTGCCAACCTTTATTTTTTCTATTTAAACCTATAAAACTACTATAATTTTTAATAGATCCCATTCCGTGATGTGTAACTGTTATGTTATTAATAGTTCGAGGATAATTATACTCTGGAGTATAATGATATGCATCAAACAAATTTACTAATATATCTATGTTTTCTTGTTTATAATATGTTTCTAAAAATACTTTTAAATCTATTAACGTTTCATTTCGTTTGTATCTACCTATATCATTCAAGTAATCATATTCAAAAATATATTTTTGAAAATTATAAGATTTTAAATGTACATTCCATTTATTAAATTTTTTATTTAATATACCTTTACTATTTGCAATAAAATCGAACCAATTATTATAAAATTCTTTTACACTATAACCTTTATTAAATAAAAAATTTACTATTTTATTAGTAAAACCTAACGTATGGCCTAGTCTAGCACACCATATCCATTGCCATACTTTTGCCATTTCATTTGAGGTCATTGTATCAGTGCTTACTATTTGTTTAGCATACTCAGGTATTTCTGTATTTTCTAATTTTACTTTTTTATATTTAATATTATATTTGTTTATAAATTTAGTCAATTCGCTATTATTCAATAACGTACACGGATAACTTTCTATACATAAATTATCATTTTCCATTAATTTAGAATAGTTATCTATCCAACTATTAAGAGTTTCGCCTGGCAAACCTACTATAAGCTCTATCATAATATTCATTTGATATTGCTTAGTTAATTCAATTACACCACTAAAATCATTTATTTTTAAATTAGTTCTTTTTATATTTTGTAAAACTGTACTATTTAAACTTTGAAAACTAACACCATATTTTCTTAATAATGAAACATCATGTAATTTTTTTGCCAATGACACAATAAATTTATTACTATTTTTTGCCCAACTAGTATCAAAGGATTTCGGATAACTATATTTTTTATTTGTTTCTATTAATTTGTTTACAATATCCTCGTCTCTTTTTTTAAAAATGCCAAAATTAGCGTTAGCACTATAAAACATATCTATTTTGTTTTTACCCGCCCATTCGATCTCTTTATAAATTCTATCTAAATTTATTTTTTCAATTTTACTAAATATGGTTCCTCCCCAATCACAAAATGTACATTGATAAGGACATCCTCTATCAAATTCAAAAATAGCATTTAATGTTAAATTTTTAGGCCTAACTAATTTATCAAATATACCAAGTAAATATGGACTAGGAATATTATCTAAATTTTTAATCCGTTTACTTGGGGATGTTTTAATCCATTCTTTTCCTGTATTATATGTTATACCGTCAATGTCTTTAAATTTTTTATTTTTTAATATTTGAGAAAATATTATTTCACCTTCTTGATGTACACAAACATCTATAAATTTTCTATTATTATACCACTCTATTTGATCATCGGGTACTTGAGGACCACCATATACAATTAAACAATTAGGATATTTTTCTTTTATTTTAGATGCTAATATATCATTATAATTTTCATTCCATATGTAATTACTAAATCCAACTAAAGTAGGATTATCAAATTTTTTTATAATATCATCTATTGGTTCTCTATAAAAAAATATATGTTTTAATTCATTTCGAGATACAATTTTATTTTTTTCAGCCAATGCCCACAACGACGCCACACTATACGGCAAATATATAAATTGATCTTCTATAATTATACTAAATTGTGTTAGATAAATTTTGTTACCATCATTAGGCTTATAGTATTCCATATAGTTTTTTCATTAAGATGTTTTGCCCAATCTTCATTGTTGTAATTATCTAGCCTCTTTGTTTTGCAATTAAACTCACTAGCCAATATATCAACATCTATTCCTAATTGGTTGTTTGCAACATTGCTTGTTGTAATTAAAATACCGCCTGGTACAAGATTTTTTAACGCCCATTTCATACCATTAAGTCTAGGAACAGGATCGTCGTTTACATTACCAATATCATTTTCTGCATATGCAATTGGTATATTAAAATCTATTTCATTTATATTTAATTCATACACATATGGATCATTATTAATATTAAATAAATCTATACCTCTAGTTCTGTGTTCACCAAAATGTGTTTTCATTAAATTAAATGTGTATCCGGTATTTACACCCATTTGTACACAAAAACCAATTAATGGTATTTTTAATTTTTTTACTAAACCATTAAAAACTATTGTACTTTTATAATTTTTTCCTCCTATAGTATCCATTCTTTAATTTGACCATAAACATTATCAATATCATTTGAACTATGATATGTAAATAATTCTTTATTATTTTTTATTTCTTTTTGTTTATATTTTTTTAAATCTAAATTAAAAGTTATTAAATCTTTTAATGCTAACACAATACCTTCAGGTGTGTTGTTATGGAAATCATCAAACAAATAATATCCTAATTTTTTTTCATATTCCATAGAATTATTTGTACATAATACTAAAAAAGGTTGTAAATTATACATTGGTCTTAAAGTTTTTTCTGTAAAGGGGGCACAAGTATCAATTAATTCTTGGTGCCAATCCAAATCATTTTCTGAAAATGATTCAATTACTAATTCTATATCAACATATTTAGACCAATCTACTTGTTTTAGTTTATTATCTACAATTAACGGCATATAATTTTTTAAATAATTATTTTTAATGTTCCAATCTTTCATCATTTTTTCCATTAAATTTGTATCTACAGGTCCTTTATATACTTTTCCATCATACGTAGATGATCCGGTTCCATATGAAACATGTCCTTTATCTAATAAATTATATTTGGCTAAAAAATTTATAACCTCTAATCGACTTTTACGGGGTCGCCCACACATACATACATATTTTTTGATAGCATATTCATCTTTATCATTATATGCATTACTAAACCATTTTCGACAAAACCATTTCATCCATCCTGATGATGTGTTAATAATTTTAAGTTTTGTTTTTCTTTGATGTTCTTTATTAAAATTACTAAATGCAATAGCCACATCTTCATATTTCTTGTTAATACTATCGCAAAAATTTTCTATTGATTCAAATTCGTCTGCCCAAAATTCATGACAAAAACTTATAAGTAATGGATTTTCTTTAATTAATAATTGTTGAGTTTTAGTTAAATTTTCCCACCATTTGTCAATAACCGTGGAAGGTCGATTTTTAAATGTGATTTCTATTATACCGGAAGATCCTAGTGCTACATTTTTATTAGTATCTTCTAAATAATTAAAAACTTGAAAGTAATTATTTTTAAAACCTGCAAGCCAGATTTTAACAGATTCATCTATATGCACACCATCCATTTTAAATATACCTATATCTTTAAAAATTAAACTCATAATTCCATTTTTTAGCATATTCGCCTGCTATCTGTTTTATTAATTTTTTTTCTTCATCAGTAAGTTGAGGCAATGGAGGCGAGATCATTGTATTATATTGATTATTTTTCCATTGTTCTTTATCATATAGTTTTATATCAAGATAAGCCTCCAATTCATTTAATTTTTCAAATTTAAAAATTTTTGTATTATCTGGTAAATGTTTATCAGGTAAAATACAACTATGCCAATACCAATCATTAAATGCACGTAAATTATATTTAATTTTATGATTAATTAATAAAAACCAGGGATTCAAAACACATTCTAAATGTTCTTTAAATGATAATTCAAAATATTGGTAAGTAAAATTATACCCACTCCAAAGCCAAGTAACAGGATGTCGTACAACACCAATTATTGTATATTCCGAAATATTCGATATATTTAACAAAGGTTCATATGCATTCCGATACCATTTTTGTTTTTCTGCATCAATAAAATCATTATTACAAATAAGAGTTCTACTTATGTTTGTACCTGCACATCGAGGGGTATGAACATATGCAATATTACGAAAAGGATGATAGCATGTACTCATTTTATAAATTCAGGCCACAAAGATTTCCAATTTGTTTTTCTTTTTTTATCAAGAAAATCTAATCTATGAAGGGTCCGTTCCCACATTTTTTTATCAGTATTATTAGTATCATTCATAAAATTTATTGCTTCATGCAATAATTTTTTATGAACATCACTGGATGTTTTTGATATATATCTATTTAATTTATTAGTATATATTTTTTTTAATTTAATAGGCAATACTTGAGGATTTAAATCTGCCGGACCATGAACAAAATTAGAATTCATATTATTACATCCTATTTTTTTTAATTCACTTAAAAATTCAGGAAGATAACCTATTGTTAAAGACGAAATAGTTATTTGCATTCCCAATTTCGTTTGAGGAAGAGCATTTTTTATTTCTAACCAATTATTTTTAAATTTATCCCAATCAAACCCCCAACGCTGATATGTACCTCGTTCTCCATTTAAATCGGCACTAGGTAATATTTTTAATTTAGGAAATAACTTCCATTTTTCTATAATGTTTATATTTTTATATTTTAATGTGCTAAGATTAGTATTATATCGTAAAAAAACTTTTTCATTTAAATTATTTTCTATTAAAAAATCTAAAATTTCATAATGTTTTTTCATAATTAATGGTTCGCCACCGGCAAAATAAATATGTTCAACATCTTTAAGTAATTCTTTAAGTTCGTTTATTGTTTTACTTGAGATACTTATTATTCCTTTATGTTTCTTCCAATCTTCATCTGACATATTATCAGGTGAACTTATATAATTTTGGTCTTGAAATTTACTAATATATTCTTTAAAGCCAAACGCATCGTCATATAATTTACTACTTAATTTAGGTGTACACATTATACATGCTTGATTACATTCATTACTAAATCGAATATCTAAATATTTTAATTCTAATTGGGGAGTTAACGATAAATTTTTAGTTGGCATATCATATTGCTTATTTAAAAATGTTCGTAAACTACCATCGCTATGTTTTTCTTGTTCATAACAAAACTTACAATTAATATTTGGAATATTTTTTGTCATTTCATTTCTAAATTTTTTAGAAGCATTACTATTCCATATTTCGGCTAAAGTATTATTATTGGTATCCCCCAATTTTATACCTAGAGAAGTACAACATGGTGTCACATCACCATTTGGACCTATATACATAGAAACCCACGGAGCTTTACATGAATATAAATTATCTTTAGCAGAAAAATCTATCCAATCTAAATTAGATTCATTTTTCCATCGATGGTATGTTTCATTAAAAAAATCAATATCATTTTTATGAATATAATCATACCTGGTATGATCGTTTTGTTTTATTAAATATTCTCTTCTATAAGGTGCTTCCCAATCAGGATATAATTTTTTTATATCATCAAATGTGTTTTCATATCTTATTACAGGTAAATTATATGTGTTTAAAAAATAATTAAACCTAACAATAGAGTGAACATATCTAATTATATTAAATTTTCCTTCAATAGTATCACTCATATGTATTATTTTTTTAGGTAAAATTTTATTATGAATATCTTTAGCAAGTAACGTCCATTGATTGGTTTCCATTGCAATAAGCCAACTTGCAAACATTTCTACATTGTTTTCCCGTGTAACAGCAATTGATCTATTATTCAATAAATTATATTCAATTAAATTATTAAATGTTGCCCAAGTATGTAATTTAATTATTGAATGGTTAATATATAAATTATTAGGTATTTTTTTAAAAATATTAAAAAATTCATTCTCGTCTTCTCGGTGTACGTTATATTTTTTTACAAGATACTGTTCTAATAATTGAAGAATGTGAGTACTACCACATCTAGGTACTCCAAATATAACAAAATTATTCAACATATGCTCCTGTAATATATGGATATTTAAGTATAAAATCGTTAAACTCATCAATTGACTTTATATCTGATGTTTCGCCTAATACTGCTCTACCTGATTTATGTTTAGGTAATGTATAATCGATATACTTACTTAATTTATTTTTTTCACACCATAACATATATTGTTTGTATTCGTTTTTGTTTCTTTCACTTTCTGATCGTTTTTGAATTTTATTAGAAAAAGCAAAATTTACATAAGGCATACAATAAAGTTGAGGTTTAACTTCGTTATTTTTTACTAAATTAATATCATTTGTACAATATGCCGCAAATAAATCTTTTCCTATAGTTGCATAATCTAAATATAATTTACCTTGATTACTAGTTGAATGCTCAGTAGGCTTAAAACTTTCATAGTCTTTATCTTGCAATGAATAATAATTGTCCTTTTCAAGACATTGCACATTTCTTATAACATTAAAAATTTGTTTTATATCAGAATTAGATGATTCTAATAAATGAACTAATTGATTTAGAGTCTCTAATGCATAATATCTTACTCTTGCATTATGAAAAAAGTTATCAAATAAATGTTCTAATTCTGTGTGGTTACTACGAATTTTGGTCCAATTATAATCCATTATTTTTACCCAATCCTTTGCTTGTGATTCAAAGAAAAAATGAATATCATTTAATTTATCAGATTGAACATCATTTAATGATGATTCTAATTTTACATTTTTATCGATAAGTTTTACATTACTAACATCTATTGCCTTACTTATAATTTCACTACATTTATCTATTAAAAATGTACTTGCATCATTTATTTCATCGATTGTTTTATTAATACATTGTTGTAAATACACACGATATTGTCCGTCAACACTTCTATAAACATTCCAATGTATAGTTCGTCGAGATAGGCGATAATTTTTTTTCCAAGTTTCAAAAAATATGTTTGCAAGATGTGAATTGTTTAATTTAAATGTTATTACCTCATTATCATTTGTTATTTTAATATTATTAATTGTATCAGTATGAGGTATTATAAAAGCACTTGTTGAAAATTCATTGTAGTCATAATTACTGCTAGGACAACTTTTACTATATACTATATGTAATTTATTTGATTTCATTTATTTTCTCTAATATAATTGAAGCAAATTTTTCATGGCCTTCTAGGGTACCATGACCATCAGATCCTCCAAAATCATTTAATCGAGTCCACCTACTAAACCCAACTTTTGTAAAACAATTATCTTCTAAGACAATATTTTTAAACTCATTACCATTTATAAAAAAATTCTTATCATAAATTGTTTTCAACATTAAATTAGTATCATAATTAGTTAATTCATCCCATATACAAAAAAGAGTGTTAGTACCAGATCCAACTGATAATTTAATATCGTATAATCTATTCCAAAAAGTAACATTAGTTAATTGCTCATTAAAAATGTGTTTTATATAATATTTAGAAATAGTTTTTTTATTATGTATATTTTTTTCAAACATATTTGTTGAAAATACATTATTATTATCATCTATTAATTCTCTTCTATATAGATGTGTAAATAAAACGATAATTAAACTATCATTATATTTTAAATTTGCTTGGCTTATAAACCTAAAGATAGCATCATTGCTAATACCATTATCCGAATATTCTTCATATGGTAAATTTAATTTTTTAGCAATTATTCTTGGAAATGGCATAGGTACCATTGAAAGAATGCTTGCCCCTATGCCAATAATTTTTTTAATTTGACCACCATTCATATAATTCTGTATTATGTTTATAAATATCACCTATTGTAATTTTTTCATTACGTATCTTGTCTAATTGATTTTGGTAATGTTTTCCTTTTTTAAATTCATCCAAATATGTATCTGGCCACTGTTCTGCAAATGTAGGTCTATTCTTCATTTCTTTAAGAGTACTAACTAACGTATTTTGTTTATATGTTGCTTTAGGTTCGATATAAAAAAGTAATTCATCTATTTTTTTATCTAATATGTGCCTAGGCCATGCAAAAGGTGAAAATACTATATCAGGATGAAACGCAAACATAATTTTCGTTTCAATTTTTACATCTAATTCTAAACTTAAATCGAATAAATCTTTTATAGAAAACATACCTGGTCCTGTTATAGTAAGATCAAACAGCATTTTATCCTTGCCGCCAGGTAATTTTAATCCTTCTTTAAAATTATTTAACCATTCTTTCCATACAATATTTTTTCTTATAAATTCTACAATTTCACCTGTACCATCTATACTTGCACACATTAACCAATCTTTAAATTGTGGCAAATAATCATATAAGTGTTTTCCTTTATGATGTATTTTACTTAAATTACTATTATATCGCAAATAGCAATTTTTAGCACTTTTATTATTAATCATTTCCTCTAACGCCCACCAATGCATTTCATACATTAACGGTTCGCCACCTACCCAATAGATTTCTTCTACTATACCTTTACTAATAGCATCTTTAAATTCGGGCTCAACAACTTGAACCTGAAATTTTTTCATTTTTTCTTTTACTTTGGGTTGCATAAACGGTTGACTTTCCTTGGTCCACATGTTATGCTTATATTTTTCTGCTTCCCAAGTAGAACTTAATTGTTCGCCACACATACGACATTTAAAATTACATAAATTACTATAACGATAATCAAAAGAAATAACAGGCATAGTTGTTTTACCTGTATGGTCAGTGCTATCAAATGCTTCTTGTATTTTATGTTTAAATAGATGACCAGTAAACCAATGTCTATATGAACTAACACTTAATATATCTTCATTGCAAACATCACATTGAGGTATTTTCTCTCCTGCCATTAATTTTTTACGAATATTACACATATAAGGAGAATTCCAATGTTCCTCTAAATTAACAGGATTAAAATCATCTGCTTCTGTTTTGCTTTCTTTTATTTCTCCATATCGCTCATCATTTGTTGCATCTATATATTGTTTTTGAAAACTATGTTCTTCTCTACTCGCACAACAAAGCCGGCGTTCACCTTGAGGACTAATATAGGTATGAGTCCAAGGTGCCATGCAAAATACTTTATTCGATTCTATGTTATTCATTTTTTTTACTATGAAATGGTAATAAATTTTTTAAATTATATTCAGTATCATACGACAAATTATAAGATTTTAATATCTTGTTTAAAATACTAATTAATTCAGGTCTATCGTTATATGCGGCATTCGTGTATTCATTTGGTGTGCTAAATCGACCACTCATTAAATCTATTTCATATTTTATATGAAAATCACATGTAAGCATCGATGTATTTTCTATATCATTATCTATAAAATCATCATATTCGTATACACCATCTATTAAATTGTACATATTCCAAGTATAAAATTTTATAAAAAATTTTACATAATTTTTTATAACATTAGAAAAAACACTTTTACATTCCTGCATACTAGGTTTAGTAAAATCTACATTCAATGGTGCTGTATTTGGAGGTGCCATACTCATACGTAATATATATGTTTTTAATTCACTCATTGCTGTCTTTAAAAGATTTCGTCTATATAAAGTTATAATTTTAATATAACTAGATTTTTCCGAACGCAATTCTTTCATTACATCTACATTTAATATATCATATGCTCCTGGAAAATATTTTAATACAAATGGTTTATCATTATTTGCTAATTCTCTAAACATTGGCGCATATTGCCACCTTTTACTAAAAAATTCAATATCCTCATTAACCCTTTTCTGGTCTTCTTCTTTCAGTTTAAGTTTTTGAAGTTTAGTTAAATATTTTTCAATTTCAATTTGCTTACCATTTAATAATTCCCATGGCAACTCTCTCCGATATCCATGTTTATTTTTTTGATAAGAAGATATAATATTACATGCATAAGAAGACCGAGACCTAGGATGGCACAATATTAAAATTTTATTATTTTTTAACATCTAACATATCTGCTAAATGGGGGAAAGAAGCAGTAAAATCTTCATTCCTGATCTTATCTAGCTTTTTTATTTCTTTTATTCCTGACGATTCCCAATGGTGGCTATCATCACTAGAATTCATAGTAGATATTACGGCATCCCATACGTACTTATGATTTTTTATATCTACATTTTTTGACTTTAACCAAGATATATGATTTGTCAATTTTTCAGTTATTTTTTCTTTTAATTTTTTAGGTAATACTTTTACAGAAAACCATCTAGGATGAATTAAACATTGAGTATAAAATGATTCATAATTTTTAATAATTCCCTTTTCAAATAAATCTTTTTGTAATTCCGGTAAACTCCATACATTCCAAAATGCTACACAAGTAGATATATGAAGTGTTACGCTAGGTACTGATACATATTGCTTGGCTGTAAAAATTACATTATTATATTCTGCCGGATGGCGTATATAATTTAGTTCGGAACCAAATCCATCAATACTTGATTGCATATAAACATCATCAAATTTAGACCATAATTCTAATATATCCCAATTTTTATGTTTAAGTTGAGTAGTATTGCTATTATATCTTATTCTAGGTTTTACTCCCAATTCTAATAATTTTTCTAATAATATATAATGCTCATCCATAACCAAAGGTTCACCGCCAGCAAAGTATATTTCTTCACATGTTTCTAAATATGAAAATACCTCATTTAACATACTAGCATTTAATTTATAAACTGCTGGTGATCGATTAAGTTCTTTTGCCCATTGGCTACTAAAAGTAGGACCACACATTCTACATTTTAAATTACATATATTACTAAATCTAATATCTATATACCTCATGTTAACATCATTTACAGTACCATCAGATAAAGTAGAATGTACATCATTTAAATCATTTTGGTATTTTGAATTAAAATCTAAACGAAATGGTCTTCCTCCGGCATCTTCTTTTTCATAACACCAAGAACAACTTTTATGTCTTATATCCTTTAACATATCAAGTCTAATTTCTTTTAATTTTGGAGAATTCCATAATTCTTTTAAAGGAGTTTCTTTTACATTTCCTAAATATGACGTTGAATTATTTATTAAACAACAAGGAAACACATCTCCTTTCGGGGTAACATGTAAATGAGACCATGGGGCCATACAAAAAGATTTACTATTTTCAATAAATTTTTTATCTATCATCATTTACAAAGGTATCTAAGGTTGCCGGATCACCTTGGGCTTGAATACTTTCTTTATCTAAATTATAAGGTATACTATCATACCACTCTACAAAACTAGGAAAACATAATCTAAAATTTCTATTTCGTCTAATATCATATTGTTCATAAAATGCTTTAAAATCATTATATAATTTTGGTATTTCGGCAGTATCTCTATGAGGTGTTTTTACTACATCTAAATAATCAATAAGACGTTGTACATGTGCTTGTTCACCATCTGATAATACATTACGTTTAGTCGGTAACCAATTTTCTAATTTAGTTTTAAAGGTATTTTTTAATGAAACAGGTATTATTGCACAACTCTGAAAACTCGGAAATCGTAATATATTTAAAGTCAGTGTGGGAGCTTTTATGCCAAAATGTTCTCTTAATAATAACATATCATCCATAAACTCAGTTATAGATTCTAAGCATAATGCATTTATAGTCATCATCATATGCATTTTTTGAATATTGCTTTCGTTTAACAATCTTACTAAATTTTTTCGCCATACATTATACTTCATACCATACCTTATATATTCACTTTGTATTCCAATACTTTCGTTGCTAGTATAAATTTCAAAATGAGGTACATTAAAACTTGCTTTTAGCAATTTTTCAAATGTTTCTTCTTTGTCAGGTACTAAGTTACTATTCATAGCAAAACGCATTTTACTTTCAGGGTGGTTTTTAAACCAATCAAATAATTTCCAGATGCTCTTATGAACTAAAGGTTCGCCGCCGGTAATTCGTATCTCTTCTAAATTATTACCTAATGAATGTTCCCACCATTTCCAAAATGCTTGAATATACGGATTATCTTCTTCGTCATTTGATGCTCTAGCCGCCCAAGGGGCAGTATCTGTAAAATGTCCTCGCCCATCACTTATTATATTTTTATAAGGTCCGTTTGTTTTAATATCTTTAACCCATGTACTACTAAATGCAGGGTTACAATAACTACATGCAAAATTACAAGCTCTATCAAATGCAATTTCTAAAGTTTTAAGATCAACATCTGCATCCCATGGTTTATTTGGAAGGTCAAGAACATCTTCATCTTTAAAAATTTCTGTTTTATACACTCTATCACTAATGTTATTGCGATTTATATCTTCTACTTTCCAGCAATACTCACACTCTTGTGGCCGTTTACCTTCCAACATCATTTTACGCATTTCTTTTTTATGTTTGGTATTATGAATTGCAGTAAAATTTGTTTCTAGTTCTTCCTTAGGAATCCAATGAGCAGGAGGATGGTGGCAACTTGTGGTTTGACCATGACCTAGCCATATAGTTGCATTATACCATTTCGCGGCACAAAAACTAGGACTAATTTTATCTATTATTCTAGTTTTATAATTCTCTAGTGATTCGTTTGGCTTTCTCATATAATTTTTCTAATTCAGGAAATGTTTTTTTAAAATTTAAATTTCTGCGTTTATCTATTTCTTTAAAATACAAATAAAAATTTTTTAGTTCTATATCATTCGGTAAATCTTGTTTAATTAAATCTATATTTCTTTCTAATTTTTCTATTTCATATTTTTTAAAACCATGCCCTGTTTTATGGTAATCTTCTTGTTCAACATTATCTTTCATAAATTTTAAACAATCATTTAATATAGGTAATAAACTTTTATCTTGAGCAATAACAGTTGCATTTAACCATTTAGGATGATCAAGCATAGGTATATCAAACCAAATACGTTGTTTGGATTTAATAATCACTGGAGGATGCTTATATTCACCTCTATCAGGAGGTTGTATTTTTAATTCTTTTTGTTTATCTTTACCAAATTTAATTCTTAAATCTAGAATTAATTGTAAAAAGTCTTTTAATTTTGGAATGCTTAGTAGATTAAAAGTATTTATGAAGCATATTTCTGATGTAATAGTATTTTCTAAAAAGTTATGTATATTATCTAATAGTATATTATAATTCAAAGGATATCGTATATATTCGGCTTGCTCACCAACTGAATCTAAACTAACAAATAATGAAAAATGTTTGCAACTTGCGCCAACAAAATTATTATTATTATATTCTTTATTAATTTTATTTGGGTCTTCCCACCATCTTATTTGTTCTATTTTTTTAATTTTATTAATAAATCTATTAATTATTTTATTATCAGGCGGACATAAATTTGATGTTATACTTAACTCTAAATCTGTATTAGGGTTTTTAATTACATAATCTAAAATTTTATAAGTGTTATTATCTATTAAAGGTTCGCCTCCAGTCATTCTAAATACTTTTAGAGTTTTATATAAATCAGGCCACCAATTCCAAAATGCTTTAACATAAGGATTATCATCATTAGAACTTTGAAATGGCATGTCTAAATATTGTGTATCATTATGTTTTATATTAGATAGTTCATATGGCCCAAACTCCTTTATTTCTTTTTCCCAAGTGGTACTTAAATGTGGAGAACAATATACACATTTAAAATTACATGCTTGATTAAAATTTACTTCTACATACCTAGGTAAAATAGTATCTGTGTTTTTTATTTCATTCCAACCATCTTGTGCCCACCATTCGGCCGACCTATAATGTCTATCGCTTAAATGTCCTGCATCTTCTATTTTCCAACAATATTCACATTCGCTAGGTCGCTCCCCGTTTAACATTTTTTGTCGTTGGACTTGTTTGTGCTTTGTATTATGTAATGCACCAGGATCTTGCTCTAATTCTTCTAGTGGAATCAATCGTGCAGGAGGATGAAAACAACTATGGGTTTTTCCATTAGGTAAATGTAAACTAACTTGAAACCATTTAGCCATACACATAGACGAAGATATCTTATCTAATTTGTTTTTAGTTTCATTAATATCATCTATATAATAAGTCATATTATTTTTTGTGCAACGATTATTCTTTCATCTTTATTAAATCCCATTAAAATATTATCACATTCGGTTAAATTATTTTTTTTACATACATCAGAATACGTATTACCAAATGTATTCCAGTTATAATCAACATCATATTCATGAATAAGCTCATTAGCAATACCTATATTGATTCTACTAAACATTTCTATACCTGAACTGTTAAAAACATCTATTCCATCATCAATATTTTCTTTTTGCATTCGGACACCAATTCGTAAATATTCTGCACCATAACAAAATTTTGATAAACTAAATGCTAATGTTTCAATACATTTGTATTTGGTTAAGTCAATGTCTATATTCCTAGCAATAGGTAAATGAGCAAAATCTAATAATACTGGTATTTGTAATTCTTCGCATTTATCTAAAATACCAAACATGTCGGGATGAATTTTTCCTTTTCTGGTATACGGAACACTTATAATAAAAGCATCATACGAATTAATATAATCATCTTCAATGAATTTATAGTTAAGTTTATGCTTACATACTGCTTTATGATACATAAATTCGCCTTTAAAAAACCTAAATCGTTTTTCATAGTATTGAAGATAAAAATGATCAAATATTTGAATAGAACCATTAGATAGAGATATAGAATTAAATCTATCTAACCCTTCTATTGTGTTTAATTTAGAATTTGAAATCCAATTAACAAAATTTTTTTTAAATTTATCAGGTAAATCGTTATCATACAAATTTACATGTTTTAAAAATTTTGTTAAATCTATACTTTTAATACCTTCTAGTCTTGCTTGCATAAATTGTAAAACTCCTTATATTCTGGAAATATTTTTAAAAAATTAGTATTCCGCCTTTTATCTAACTGATCAATATATGAAATAAAATTTTTTCTTTGGATAATATAATTATTCTGTCCGTAAATTTTATCTTCCATATATCGTATATTGCGTTGAAATTTTTCTATTTCAAAATCTGCAAAACCTACCAAAGAAGACGTATTTTTAATTGAATTTTCTTTCATAAAATATTCTGCATCCCACATATATTGAAGGAAATCTTTTGTACAAATATCTACAGACAACCAATTAGGATTTTCTAAAATAGGTAAATCAAACCATATCATTTGTCTGTCTCTAAAACCATTATATTTTTGTCTTAATTTTAATATAAATCTAAGATATTCTTGTATAGAAGATATAGATAAAATATTAAAAGTGTTTATAAAAGACATACTACACGAATATAACCAAAAATTGTATGTAAATTCATATTCATATCCAATTACTTCTGAAGGCAATTTATCAATAACTCCTTTTTCTCCTATTTCTGATAACGTAGTTATATCATCAAATGCTTTTTTACCTACTATGTATTCTTTCCACAATAATTTACCATCTTTATCGTGTGAAGGTGTTCCGTCTTCTGGATCTTCAACAAACACAGTTGCTGGTTTTTCATATAATTTTAAAAATTTATCAATATTAGTTTTTATTTTTCCCCAATCCATACCAGAACGAATGTACTCGGCTTTTTTACCTATTGAATCTAAACTTACAAAAAGCATAAAATGTTCTAATGATTTTACTCGTTCTAAATTAAATAATTTATCAATAAATTTATCTATAAGTTTATCATCAGCAGGAGAAAAATTGCTAGTTATGCCCATTTGCAATTTTTTATTTTTATATTTTAATGCATAATCTAATACTTTATATGTATCTTTATGCATTAAAGGCTCTCCTCCGGTCATTCGAAAATAATGCAAATTATCATAGATATCAGGAAGCCATTTCCAAAATGCTTTTACATAAGGATTATCCTTTTTCTTTACTTTATTTTCTTTACGTACCTCAAATGGTAATTTTTCTTGCTGTTCTAAATATCTTATATCATTGTGTAAATGATCTACTTCCGTTATTGTTGTTGAGTGATTAAATTTTTTACCTAAAGTTTTTAGTTTAAAAGGTCCAAATTCTTCTATTTCTTCATACCATGTACTACTTAGATGAGGTGAGCAATATATACATTTTTGATTACATGCATGACTAAAATTAATTTCTAAATAGGCTGGTTTTACATTAAAATTATATTCATTATCAGTTATATAATCATAATTTTCAACTGCCCATTCTTCTGATGATTTGTATACCCGATCACTTATTTGTTTAGAATTGTTTAGTTCTTCTATTTTCCAACAATAGTCGCAACCAGATGGTTTTTTACCAAGTACCATCTGTTTACGTTCTGCTATTTTAAATTTTGTATTATGCAACGCACCAGGATCTTGCTCTAATTCTTCTAGTGGAATTTTATGGGCAGGAGGATGATAACAACTTTGTGTAAGACCGTGAGGTAAATGTATTTGAACATACAACCATTTTGCTAAACAAAAAGTAGGAGATATATCATCTAATAATTTTTTTACATCATTCAATTTGATCTTCTCTAATTAATGGTGCAGTTCGGGTAGGACTTACATACACTTCTTTAAAGAATTTACTATTTTGTACATCCATTTCTGCTATTGGTAATTCTAAATCGTCACGAATTTTATTACCCAATTCAAAAACTTCTTCTAATAATTTTTTATGGCCGATATCATTTTCAAATTTGGGCCATACTTCCGTTTCCCAAAACTCTGTGTGCCATTTAAAGTCACGTACAAGTGTATAATCCCAATCAGTTGCATTTGTCATCCAACAACCTAATCGAGCACCATATATTGCCCACCAGCCATTAAGTGCATCTGCTCCTACGGTCATCCATACTAACAATCGTTTAAGATTTTTATTATGCAACATTGTTAAAGGTTTATTTTTAAGTTTAGCACCTTCATCTAAACTCATTTTTACACCTTCACGAAACCCTGCTCTGTATGCTTGGTATGGTGTTGCGTTGTTTTGCACATAACTATAAATGTT
>CEWI01034555.1_pt1 | contig 22448 bp, 24 predicted proteins | sample 531271 | NCBI WGS metagenome assembly CEWI01 (sample SAMEA2622499, study PRJEB7988) | marine metagenome | biome: marine biome (ENVO:00000447); feature: mesopelagic zone (ENVO:00000213); material: "saline water (ENVO:00002010), including plankton (ENVO:xxxxxxxx)" | depth 350 m | reverse complement strand
TTTGGAGTCTCAGCTTTTGGCTCTTCTTTTGGAGTCTCAGCTTTTGGAGATCTAATTATCTCATGATCATGTGAAATTGGTAACAATGCCATAAATCTTGCTCTTTTAATGGCGGTTGTAAGACTTCGTTGATCTTTAGCTTTGTTGCCTATTCTATAAGCACTAGTAATCTTCGCTCTATCAGATACATAATTCAATAAAACATCTATATCCTTGTAATCAACAGGTAAACCATCAATCATTTTCTCTATCGGTTTTTTTCTAGTTCTAAAATCAAAAAAAGAATTGTTCCGAAAATTATTCCGAGAATTTTGTCTATTATGAGTTGTCATTATTTTAGTCCGAATTTCATTTTTTATTACCAAGGTAACTCTTCAACATCGTCGGTTTCATCATTTTGATTAGTTTCGACGATATTTTCTTTTACTTCAGTTGGTTGGGTTGTCTGAGAGGAATTATTTTCATTTGTCATAACTTCATCTGAAACATTTCCAGTGGATCTATCCAAAAAAATTACTCTAAATGCAGTTACTTCATTACTTTGTCTCTGAGTTCCGTCATTTGCTGTATAATTGGAAGATCTAAACCTGCCTTCAACAAAACATCTTTGACCTTTTTGAAGGAATTGATTTACTGATTCTGCAGTTTTGTTCCAACAAGACACTCTAAACCATTCAGTTTCTTGTATTTGATCACCTTCAGGAGAATTTCTGTAAGAATTAACAGCAAGACTAAAGTTTACAACCATAGATCCATTGGGAGTATATCTCATTTCAGGGTCAGATCCACAATTCCCTATTAATAATATTTGATTTAAACTCAATATTTATCTCTTCTTTAATTAGATTTTAATTTTGATTTTGATTTATAAGGTTTTAAATTTTCTTTTTTAGTAATTAAATGTCTTATAATTGATGCGTTATCTTTTAGAGAGTTATCTAAATTTTTTATGGATGAAGGTTCACTTTCAAATACAGAAATAAAATAAGTACCATTATCAAATTCTTCTATTGGGTAAGATAGTTTTCTATGTGACCACATAGAAATATTATCAACTTTTATTCCTTGGTTTTTTTCTAACAGGTCTCTTACTTCATTTATTGAATCATCAGTTGCAGTGTCATTCAAATCACCACCAACAATCCACATCAATTCATATTTACGCAATTTTTATCTCTTTTATGTATTTTAAAACTACCTGAAAATTATATCATCCATTCATTATTATACTAGTAAAAAAAACAATATAATTATTAGGGAAGAGGCAATTTTTGCATTATTCTCGATACTTTACTTTTTATATCTGATAAATTTTTTGTAGGAGTTTTCAGAGTTTGAATAATTAAATCTCCAATAGTTGACAAATCTTCTTCATTTATTCTTCTAGTGGTGATCGCTGGGGTACCAACTCTTATTCCAGAAGTTATATTTGGCGGAAGAGGATCAAATGGAATTGCATTTTTGTTAACTATTATCCCCACTGAATTCAATTTTTCTTCAGCCTCAGAACCATTTATTTTAATATTTCTTAGATCCAACAACATAAGATGATTGTCCGTTCCTCCTGAAACTATACGAAGACCTCCTTCTTGAAAAATTTTGGCAAGTAATTTGGAATTAGAAATAATATTTGTTGAATAATTCTTAAAATCATTACTTAAAGCTTCCTTAAAAGCCACAGCCTTTGCCAAAATAGTATTCATGATAGGGCCTCCCTGTATCATAGGGAAAATACCTCTATCATATTTCCTAGATAATTCTTTTGAAATTATAGCTATTCCTCCTCTGGGTCCTCTTAATGTTTTATGGGTTGTAGAAGTAACAATATCTGCTACCCCCACTGGAGAAGGATGTAATTTACAAGCAACCAAACCTGCAATATGGGCTATATCAGCCATTAGTAATGCATTAGTCTCTTTTGCAATTTGTTTAAATTTTTGAAAATCTATAGTCCTAGAATAAGCCGAATAGCCACAAATAATTATTTTAGGTTGTACTTTTCGCGCTACATCTTTCAATTGTTCATAATCAATAATTTCAGTATCTTGATTTAAGTAATAATTATGAATATCAAAAAGTTTTCCAGAAAAGTTTACGTTATGCCCATGTGAAAGATGTCCTCCATGATCAAGTGATAAGCTAAGAATTTTATCACCCGTTTGTAATAACGACATATAAACCGCCATATTAGCCTGTGATCCTGAATGAGGTTGAACATTCATATGATCACATTCAAACAATTCTTTACCTCGATTTATTGCAAGGTTTTCAGCAATGTCTACATTTTCACATCCTGCATAATATCTTTTCCCTGGATAACCTTCAGCATATTTATTAGTTAAAATAGAACCTGTATAATTTCTAACAGCTTCAGATGCATAATTTTCAGAAGCAATAAATATGGCTGAATCTCTTTGTCTTATATTTTCTTTATCAATAATTTCTTCGACTTCTAAATCTTTTTTCATAATTGGACCTCAAATAGAATAATAAATTATTAGTTTTTCTTATTAGATTAAATGATAATTTTTTTTTTATAATGTGATAATAAATGAAATAACTATTTGAAACAATATTATGAATAAAGTAAAAGAATTTAATTTCATCCCTAAAAAGGCTATGGTAATTTTTGCTCACCCAGATGACGCAGAAATTGGAACAGGAGGGACTATCGCAAAATGGTGCAATAAAGGCACTGAAGTTGTCTATGTATTAGCAACAACTGGCTCAAGTGGATCTAATGATCCCTCAATGACAAGTAATAAAATAGTAAATATAAGATCAAAAGAACAAGATGAAGCAGCAAAAGTTTTAGGAGTTAAAGAAATAATAGAGTTAGGTTATAAGGATGGGGAACTTGAATCAAATAAACAATTATTATCTGACTTGGTATTCTTAATTAGAAAATTTAAACCAGAATCTGTTTTTACTCACGATCCATTCAGAATGAGTGGTTTTTCTCATAAGGATCATAGAAATCTTGGAATCACAGTGATGGATTCTATTTATCCTTATTCAAGAGATCATTTACATTTCCCTGAACAGTTAAATGAAAAAATCAAACCACATAAGGCTAAAAATCTATTTTTTTGGGGCTGCGACTTACCAAATACTATAATTGATGTAACTGGCTATGAAACAAAAAAGATAGAATCCCTTTCTAAACATAAAAGCCAAATACAAGGATTATCCGTTGGTTCATCAAAAGAGAAAGGAATGCTAAAAAGATTGCATAATTATGCATCCAACCACCCTTTTAAATATGGAGAACTATTCAGAATGATTGAAGCAAGGGATTAAGTAATAAAAATGATTGATATTAACAATAAAAATTTCAATTTTTATACAGCAATAGAAGAATTGACTGAAGGGGAATTTGAGATTGATGACAGGTTTTTAAACAAATTTAATTTTGATCAAACAGTTTTTGTTATTTCTGAAAAATATGTTCCTCTAAGATTCAATAAACTGTTTTATAACCAATTCAACAATATTGTGAAAAATTTAGACAAAAATAAATATTTTGCTGCAAGTGAAATTTTGTTATCAAATTTTTCTTTAAGCCACTTTGAAAATCAGAGTGATTTTCATATAAATCAAAGTAGATTTATTCTGGTGGAATTAAATAAATTTCAAAGCATAAAGAAAAGCACAGAAACTTTGTCAATATTATTAAAAAATGGCTCTATTCCTATAATTGTACACCCCGAAAGAAATCCTACATTACAGGATATTAAAAGCGTAAATAATCTAAAATCTTTAGGAGTATTATTCCAATTATCTATTGGTTCTATGATTTCTTTTTATCCTGAAATAATAGGAAATACGGCGCGAGAATTTTTATCAAAAGGATACTATGACTTTATAGCTACAGATTTTCAAAATCATCAAGAACTTAACTCTGAACAAACTAACATAACTCTGAATGAATTAAATTCTTTAATTGGAAACAATAAATTAAATCAATTAATCAATACAAATCCAAAATTGGTTCTTGATGAAAATTTAACCAATGATTACGAAATTAAATCTTTAATTCTGTAAGCCAAGATTTATACTTTTTATCTTCAATTTTTCCACTTACAATTGAAAAATAAAGATCTTGAAGAGTTTTAGTTATTTGACCAACTTTTCCATTTCCTATATTTCTATTATCCAAAGATCCCACTGATGTTACGTGAGCTGCAGTTCCTGTAAGAAATATTTCATCAGATAAATAAAGTTCAGAACGATGTATTCTTCTTTCTTTTATATCTATATTTAGTTCATTTTTTGCTATTTGAATTATCGTATTTCTAGTAATACCCAATAGACAATTATCTGTCTCAGTTGGGGTTATAATTTCATCATTTTGAACCATGAAAAGATTTTCTCCACTACCTTCAGAAACTGTTCCATCGTTATTAAGCAAGATAGCTTCATCATAACCTGCAGATACTGCTTCGGTTTTTGCCAAAATGCTGGTGGTATAAAGACCTGCAAGCTTAACTCCGGTAGGCATCATTGTATCTTCTGGTCTTCTCCAAGAGCTAGTCTGACATTTAATAGGCTTAGTGTTATCAATATATGCTCCAAAAGGTATTACTATTATTGATAAATCATCTTTTAATTCATGAAGTTTCAAATTTGCGATTAACTCTTGAGATTTATACGCCAATGGTCTGATATATATATCTTCTTTGTAACCATTACTTTTTACCAAATCTACCGTAATATCACACATTTCTTGAGAAGTATAACCCAAATTCATTTTTAGGATATTAGAGCCTCTTAACAATCGATCGTAGTGTTCTTTCAATCTAAATATTATCATCTTTTCTTTAGATTCATTCCAATTACCTCTTACACCTTCAAACACTGCTGTACCATAATGCAATGCATGAGTCATTATCCCTACTTTGGCGTCTTTCAATGAAACTTTTTGACCATTTAAAAAAGCTTTAGCTTCTTTTGCCATATATTTTTCCCCACATTCGTAAAGTATTTAAATTTACTAACCAATACCAATTATATAAATTTATTTTTATAAATTACTTGATTTTTTTTTATTTTTCTTTTTTTGATTATATAATTCTTCTGTTTTATCATTAAATGGATAATATTTTCCCGGTGAAGTGGGATTTACTTTTAATTCATTTTTTACGACTTCTTCTATTTTTATTCTTTTATTAGCTATATCTATAACTTCTGAACTTATTTTTTGAGGTAAAACAACAACTCCATCATCATCACCTAAAATTATATCCCCTTCCCTAACAAGGATCCCTCCACAATTAATTGGTTCGTTTACTGACCACGGTAACATTACTCCTGGACCTTGTTTGGCAGTAGAAGAATGAGCATATACAGGAATTTGATAGTCTCTTATACTATTTGAATCTCTTATGGAACCATCTGTTACTATTCCTGCTACTTTTTTTTGATATAAGCGCAAAAATTTTATATCTCCACCAATCGACTCCCAAGGGCCTACAGAAGATGCTACCAATACTTTTTCCGGATCACATAATTCAAACGCTCTATATTCAGCCGAAGCTGATCCTTTTGGAAGATCTTCCAAAAGATCTTCCCTAAATAAAACAAATCTTAAAGTCACAGCGAATCCACACATTTTTCTCCCAGGAAATAAAGGCCTTGATCCATGTATCATTGTTTGAGGCCAATGTAATATACTCATAGCATCTACTACACTCTGAGAACTTAATTGTGAGATTTGATTAAGGATTTTTTTCATTGATGGTACCCTTCTTATATCTATTTAAAGATGCAACTAACGTTGTCGAATACGGACAATTGATTCCTTTTTCTTTAGCCAAATCAACCACATAACCTAAAATAAAATCAATTTCTAAAGGTTTATTATTCATAAAATCCGTTTGTAAAGAAGCAGTTATATCATCTCCTTCTTTTTTTAAATCATTAATTTTTTCTTCAATAATGTTTTCATCTAAATTAACACCAATTGATCTTCCTACATTGAAAATTTCTCTCATTGTTCCTTGAAGTATTTGTTCACCATTTTGTAATTTCATAACTTCCATAAAACTACTTCTAAATGAAGTCATTATAGTGCCCACAGATCCAATTGATATCATTTTGTTCCATAAACTTAAAATAATATCTTCAGAAATTATTATTTTTAAATATTTAGAAGATAATAATGAATGAATTTTATTTAATCGATCTGATTGCCTTTTATTTATTTCGCCAATTTCAATAATAGCTGTAGGTCCTTTTTGTTGAATAACGCCAGGTTCTAAAATTTCAGACTCAATATATGTTGCCGCAGGAATTACTTTATCTATACCAAAATAATCAGAAAGTTGTTCATGACTACTTACACCATTTTGAATAGTGATAATTGTCGTTTTCGAATGTATTAATGGTTCCATCTGAGGTATTGCAATATAGTTAGAATAAAGTTTGGGAGTAAATATTATCAAATCTACTTTTCCAATATTATTTGGATCTTCTTCACTAGGAATATTAATATTAAAATCACCCCAGTGAGACTTTAATATTAACCCTCGTGATGATATAGCTTCCCTGTGTGTACCACGACAAACTAAGCTAACGTCTAAACCTTCTTTCTTAAGTATTCCACCATAGTAACCACCTACAGATCCAGCTCCCATAATCGCTATCTTCATTCAATATTTCTCCATTAATATTTTTATTTGATAATAATGTTGAAAGATTTATATAAACAAACACAAGAATAAATCTAATTTTGTACAATGATACTATGAGAAAAAACAATAGAAAACATGATGAGGCCAGGAATCTATCTATAGTAACAAATTTTCAAAAAAACTCTATAGGTTCAGTCCTGATAAATTTTGAAGACACAAAAGTTATTTGCTCAACAAATATTTCCACTAATATTCCTTATTGGTTAAAAAATGAGAATCAAGGATGGTTAACAGCAGAATATAGTATGCTACCAAATTCTTCGAATGAAAGAATAAATAGAGATAGAGGAAATAAAATGAGTGGAAGAACTCAAGAAATTCAAAGATTGATAGGAAGATCTTTAAGACAAGCTTTGAATTTAAAAAAATTAGCAGGTGTAATGATTACAGTAGATTGTGATGTACTAAATGCTGATGGAGGAACAAGAACTGCTTCTATTTCCGGTGCATACATTGCCACTTATTTGGCTTTAAGGAATCATTTCGGAACAAATCCCAATAGGTACTTTAAAAATCAGGTAGCTGCATTAAGCGCAGGTCTTGTAAATGGGAATCAGTTATTAGATTTAGATTATATGGAAGATTCCCAGGCAGATTTTGATATGAACTTAGTTCTTAATCAAAATCTGGACATAATAGAAATTCAAGGAACTTCAGAGAAAGAATTACCAACAACAAAAATTTTGAATAGCTTAATTTCGCTAGCCACAGAAGGTATTAGAAATATTATCTTTGAACAAAACAAAATTATTGATGAAATTAATAATTCTTAAGGATAAAAATGAACCTAATCACATCACTAACAGGAAAAGAAATTCTGGATTCTAGAGGAAATCCAACTGTTTTAGCTGAAGTAGAAATAGATAAAAAAATCATTGCTCACGCTTCCGTACCTTCAGGTGCAAGCACAGGAAGTAGAGAAGCAGTAGAACTAAGAGATGGAGATATAAATAGATATAAGGGTAAAGGAGTTCTAAAAGCTATACAAAACATTAATTCAACTATATCTGAAAACTTACTAGGGTTTAATATTTTAAAACAAGATGAAATTGATCAAATAATGATTGACATTGATGGTACGGAAAAGAAAGAAAATCTAGGAGCTAACGCAATGCTAGCAGTATCTTTGGCCGTACTAAAAGCTTCTAGTGTAACTGTTGGATTAAATTTATTTGAACGAATTGCTCAATTAGAAAATGATAAAATCCCCTCAATTCTTCCTGTACCGATGTTGAACATATTAAATGGTGGAGCTCATGCAATAGGATCCACCGATTTTCAAGAATTCATGATTGTACCCGCTGGAATAGATACATTTTCCGAATCCTTAAGAGCAGGTTCAGAAATTTATCATAGTCTAGGAAAAATTTTAGAAAGAGAAAAGTTATCTACAAATGTGGGTTTTGAAGGTGGGTTTGCACCAGAAGGACTAACAAGTGATCAAGTACTTTCTCTAATAATTGAAGCCATTGAAGATGCTAATTATGTCGCTGGAGAACAAATATTCATTGCTCTAGATCCAGCTGCAACTGAATTCCATTCAAAAAAATCTAACTTGTATCATCTACAAAAAGAAAACAAAAATCTTAGTTCTGAAGGGATGATTGAAGAATATTCTAAGCTTAAAGATAAATACCCTATATATTCAATTGAAGACGGATTAAGTGAAGATGATTGGGACGGTTGGAAAAAATTTACTGAAATTGCTGGAAAAAATACACAATTGGTTGGTGATGATCTATTTGTAACTCAAGAAAAATATTTATATCAAGGAATAAATAATGATACTGCAAATGCTATTCTAATTAAACTTAATCAATCTGGAACTGTCTCTGAAACTTTAAATACAATTAAACTTGCCAAAAAATATAATTATAATTGCGTCATTAGTCATAGATCAGGAGAAACTGAAGATACTACTATAGCAGATTTAGCTGTAGGAACTAATGCTGGACAAATAAAAACAGGGGCACCCGCAAGGTCAGAAAGGGTTGCAAAATATAATAGGTTACTTAAAATTGAAGATATCTTAGGCAATAAAGCTGAATATGCAGGCAAATCAATTTTAAGATAAAGTCACAAATTTAAATTATGAATATGAGTAATAATGTTGGAATAAATGGGTTTGGTCGTATTGGTAGGCAAATTCTTAGAATTATTTCTGAAGACCGTTTAGATATCAATGTCAAAGCAATAAATGGAAGATCTGAAACTGAAACTTATTATCATTTATTAAAATATGACTCTGCATATGGGAAATTAAATGCAGAAATTAATTTTGATAAGAATAATTTATATATCAACGATAGAAAAATTAGATGTTACAGAGAAAATGATCCATCTCTTATTCCATGGGAAGAAAATGATATAAGCCTAGTTGTAGAATCAACGGGGAAATTCATTGAAAAAAATCAAGCAAATAAACACCTTGGTAGATCAGTAAAAAAAGTACTATTAACTGCTCCAGGGAAAGATGATGACATTACAATCGTAATGGGTGTCAATGAAGAAAAGTATGATCCTAAAATTCATAATATTATTTCAAATTCTTCATGTACAACAAATTGTTTGGCACCAATAATAAAGATTTTAGAAGAAAATTACGTAATAGAAAAAGGATTTATGACAACCATTCATTCTTATACAAATGATCAGAATATTTTAGATAAATCACATAAAGATTTTAGAAGGGCACGAGCAGCTGCAACAAGTATAATCCCTACCACTACTGGTGCCGCTAAGTCAATAGGAAAAATTATCAAATCGGTTAACGGTAAATTAGACGGTATGGCTTTCAGAGTACCCACTCCGAGCTGTTCAGTCATAGATTTAAATGTGATTTTAAAAAAACCTACTGATGTAAACAATATAAATGAGTTGTTTATTGAATATTCAAAGAATCAAATGAGAGGAATTCTAGATGTTTCTGACGAAGAACTCGTTTCCATTGATTTTCTAAAAAATCCTCATTCATCAATAATAGACTTGAAATCTACCTTAAACATTGGGAAAAATATGTTTAAAATCGTAAGTTGGTATGATAATGAATGGGGTTATTCAGCCAGAACTATAGATATAGCCAAAATTATATTAACATCAATTAAGTAAACAAAGTATAATAACAATTAAATAATTATACGGGTTCGGTGTCGTATATAAAATAATAAAAAGCCGAGGAGAAAAATATGAGTACTTTAAAAGATAAAAAATCTAAAACCTGGAAGGATCATTCAAAACCGGAAGTTGGAGATTGGAGAGTAAAGGGTGGCCTTGCTCAAATGCTAAAAGGTGGAGTGATTATGGACGTAGTAACAGTCGATCACGCAAAAATTGCTGAAGATGCTGGAGCTGTTGCTGTAATGGCACTAGAAAGAGTCCCTTCAGATATTAGAAAAGACGGAGGAGTTGCAAGAGCCTCTGCTCCTGAATTGATTTCTGGAATAATAGATTCTGTCTCTATTCCAGTTATGGCTAAAGCAAGAATAGGACATTTTGCTGAAGCACAAATTTTAGAAGCTTTAGGAGTTGACTATTGTGATGAATCTGAAGTATTGACACCTGCCGATATTCAATTTCATATCAACAAATGGGATTTTAAAATGCCATTTGTATGTGGAGCAACTAATTTGGGTGAAGCATTAAGAAGAATTGGCGAAGGAGCATCTATGATTAGAACCAAAGGTGAGGCTGGAACAGGTGATGTTGTTCAAGCTGTAACACACGCCAGACAAATCTTGACTGACATAAAAAGAATTCAAAGGTTAGATGACGAAGAATTAATGACTGAAGCAAAAAATCTTAAAGCGCCTTATGAGTTAGTATGCGAAATAAAAAATACAGGAAAACTTCCTGTAGTAAATTTTGCAGCTGGTGGAGTAGCTACCCCTGCAGATGCTGCATTATTGATGCAAATTGGTGTTGAAGGAATATTTGTTGGGTCTGGAATTTTTAATAGTGAAAATCCAGAAAAGACAGCTGATGCTATCGTTCAAGCTACAACACACTTTGAAGATGCAGATTTGATCGCAGAAGTATCAAAAGGCTTAGGAGCCGCTATGAGAGGTGAAGAGGTGTCTAAGATCAATCCTGAAGAAAGATTAGAAAAAAGAGGTTGGTAGATTCTAAGGTCAAGATAGGTGTTTTATCTTTACAGGGAGATTTTATTGAACATTTGGATATGCTAAAAACTCTGAGTATAGAATCTTTGAAGGTAAAAACAATATCTGATTTGAACAATGTTGATGGTCTAATTATTCCAGGAGGTGAGTCAACAACAATAAAAAAACTCATTGATCGATATGGTTTTGAAGAACCTATAAAAGAAAAAATTTCTCATGGTATGTCAGTTTGGGGGACTTGCGCAGGATTAATTTGTATTGCTGAAAAATTATCTGATCCATATCCAATTCCAATGAATTTAATTGATGCAGAAATATCAAGAAACTGGTTTGGAAGACAAGTGGATTCTTTCGAAACAGATTTGACTTTCAAAGGTATAAAAAATAATATAAAAGGAATTTTTATTAGAGCCCCAATTGTAAAAAAAATATCTCCTAATGTAGAAATTTTATCTTCTTTGAAAGACGGAACAATAGTAGCAATTAAACAAAATAAAATAATGGGAACTTCGTTTCATCCGGAACTTTCTGGAACAACGGCAGTTCACGAATATTTTATTAGATTGACAAAAAATGAAAACTGAGAAAGAAATAATAGATGATCTAAAACCTTTTCTAGAAATTTTACCTATTAAAATTTCTAGAAAAATTATGAAAGAAGAAGAACTTATAGAAGTTGTTTTAGATCTAGGAAGACCTCCCATAATAAGGTATACAAATCAACAAGATATAATCTTAGATTTATTAATAACTCAAAACGATATAAATTCTGTTATTAAAAAAATTGGACATATCGGAGATGATAATCGAGCAGGGATTGAAAGGACTTTACATCGTATTTCTTTAATAAGAAATCGAGCAGAAGAACCAATAGGAGTAACATGTCGAGTAGGTAGGGCTGTTTTTGGAAGTGTAAAAATTATTGAAGATTTCATAGGTAGTGAAAAAAGTATTTTAATTATGGGTAAACCAGGAATAGGTAAAACAACAATGATTAGAGAAATAACTCGCATTATTGCAGATAAGGAAGAAAAAAGAGTAGTTGTTGTTGATACTTCTAATGAAATAGCAGGTGATGGAGATATACCACATCCAGCTATAGGGTCGGCTCGCAGAATGCAGGTAAGAAATACAGACTTACAACATAATGTAATGATTGAAGCGGTTGAAAATCACATGCCTGAAGTAGTTGTAATTGACGAAATAAGTACAGAAAAAGAAGCAGATGCTTGCAGAACAATTGCGGAAAGAGGAGTTCAGTTAATTGCAACTGCTCATGGGAACACTTTAGACAATCTAATTATAAATCCTACTATTAGTGATTTAGTCGGAGGAACCAAATCTGTCACTCTAGGAGATCTAGAAGCTAGAAGAAGAAAAAGTCAAAAATCAGTTTTAGAAAGACAGCATGAACCCACATTTGATATTGTTGTAGAAATTATAGATCGTAATAAGGTTTCTGTGCATTTTGATGTTGCTTTAGCAGTTGATAAAATCTTGCGTGGGATAGTGGCTAATTCAGAAATCAGATCTTTAGAAAATGGCGAAGTTATTAAGCTGAACTTTAAAAATAAATCACACAAATTAAAAGGAACACCTTTTAGTCCTAAAAGTTTGATAAAGACTCAAATAACCTCACATGACTATAATCAAAATGAAGTTATACAAAATAACTCAAACAGAATAAAAATATTTCCTTTTGGTATACAAAAATCTAAATTAAAAAATTCTGCTAAATCACTTTTTACTAATATTAATATAGTAGAAACAATAGAAAAAGCTCAAATCATTCTCACCACCAAATCACATTATATGAAAAAACCAAAAATTATCCAATTAGCAGAAAAAATTGGAATTTCAATTCATATCTTAAAAAAAGGATCGAATGACCAAATTATTAGATTTTTGTCAAAAATTAAACAAAAAACTAAACCGGAAAAAACTGATTTTATTGTTGACATAAAAGATGAAGATGCTTTAAATGAAGTAAAAATAGCTGAAAAAAAAATCCAAAAAGGCGATATAGCAGTTGAACTAAAACCAAGAGATCCAAACATAAGGAGAAAACAACATTTTTTCGCAACAACCTTAGGATTGGGATCAGCCTCAATAGGTAAAGACTCTAATAGAAGGTTAGTGATAAAAAAAAGAGGATAAATGATTTCAAATAAGAATATTAAAAAAAACCCTAAACTTTTCAATCTTCCTGAAGATGGTAAATCTTCAAAAAGCATTCTAAAAAAAGGTTTATTAATAACTTTCGAAGGTGGAGAAGGGTCAGGAAAGTCTACTCAAAGTAAAAGACTAGTAAAGAAACTTGTTGATTCAGGTATTAACTCTATAGCTCTACATGAACCAGGGAATACTCCACTAGGAGAACAAATAAGAAGATGGGTAAAAAATAATAAAAGTAAAAATGCAATTGCTGAAACTTATTTATTTTGTGCTGCTAGAGCCGAATTATGCAAATCGGTTATTGAACCAGCTTTAAAAAATGGAATAACCGTCATAGTTGATAGATTCATACACTCTACTCTTGCATATCAAGGTTATGGCAAAGGTGTTTCTTTAGAAATCATAAAAGAACTAAATCAAATTACTACCAATAATTTAAATCCTGATTTAACTATATTGTTGGATATGAATCCTTCTATAACAGGCGAAAGAATTAATAAAAACATTAATATTGAATTTACTTTATCTTCAGAAAAGAAAAAGAAAAATAAACGGAACACATATGAAGGTAATAGTTTTGAAAACATGAGTTTAGAGTTCCATAATAAAGTACGTTCTGGATATCTTAAAATGGCAAAAAAAAATAGAAGTTCATGGAGTATAGTAAGTGCAGATCAACCTGAACATAGAGTCGCAGATTCAATATGGAAAAGAGTTAGAAGAATGATAGAAAATTATAAAGTGAATTAATTATAAAACTTTTTTTTCCAATCCATAATTATCAACTTATCATGAGCAAATGCCATTTCTGGCAATTGATTGATATCAAAAAATTTTACATCTAATGTTTCATCCAAAGGTTTAACTGTTCCAGAAATAAAAGAAACACTAAATACCAATAAAATAATAGGAGATTTGGAATCAGAGTAAACATTTGAAATCCATTCAGTTTTAACTTCTATTCCACACTCTTCTTTTATTTCTCTCTCTATTGCTAATTCTACTTTTTCAAATCGATTTATATACCCTGAGGGCATGCTCCATTTCCCATAGCCTGGTTCAATTCCTCTTCTTACTAAAAGAATTTTATGATCTCTCTCTAATATTCCTACACCAACAACTTTTGGATCTATATACATAAAAATTTGTTCATAAGATATTAATTATAAAAAAATAAAAAATAAGTTTTATATAAAGTATAGATTAACATAAAATAAAAGATGTAAATTTTTAACAAATTGAATTTTATAATGCTAATGATAAATTAATATAAAAATAAGGTAATTAATTGACAGAAAAATCTAAAATAACTCATCTTATTGAAAAAGACCCCAAATTAGGAAAATTTATTGTATTTTTTACAAAAAAAAATTTTACAATAAGTGATGATTATAGAAAATCTACAGAGTTCCTTTCCTTAGTAAGAACTATCATTGGTCAACAACTTAGTATAAATGTTGCAAGTAGTATTTATAACAAATTTATTGATAACTATGGATCGCAGATATATTCATTGCAATCAAATATTGAAGTAAATGATTTAAAAACTTTAGGCCTCTCCAAAGCTAAATCAGAAACAATAATAAAATTATCTTATCTCATAAATGAAGAGAATTTAAACTTAACTAAAACTATGAAACTACCTGAACAAAAAGCAAAAGATATTTTATGTAAAATTAAAGGGATTGGTCCATGGACCGTAGAAAATTTTCTTTTGTTTTCAGGTAAAAATCAAGATATTTGTCCTATTAATGACCTTGGTATAAAAAAGGGGATTCAAATTATATACAATTTAAATGAATTACCATCAGAAAAAAAAGTGATGAAAATTTCTTCAAAATGGAAGCCATACAGATCTCTTGCCAGTAGATATTTATGGGAAATAGTGGATCAAGACATTAACTTTCTCTAACGCTTTTTCTATTAAAAATTAATGAGATAATTATCAATGTTATTCCTGCAGTAATAAAAGCAGAATCAACTCCTATACTGTCAGCTATATAACCCAATGGTAAAGCTCCTAAAGGGATAAAACCAAAACTCATTGCATAAATACCCATAACTCTTCCTCTAAACTCTATAGGCGTTTTTTCCATTATCATTGAAGGGCTTAATGAACGTCTGCCTGCATCACCTAGACCAAGGAAAAAACATAAAACAATAGACAATATAGTTAGGTGAGAAAATCCGAGAAATAAAATCGAACTTCCAGATAAAACTGAAGTCATAAGTATCAATTTTCCTTTTTTAATATTCTGGCCAAGTGAAGCAACTATTAATGTCCCCATTAAAGCTCCGCCTCCTATTGATGCAAGCATCAATCCAACCTGTAAAGGTCCTCCATTAATGACTTCTGAAGAATAAGGAGCAAATAAGGTTCTAGTAGGCATAGATAATAAAGTGGTAAAAAGAACCAAACTTAAAACATAGCCCAAAATCGAATTATTTTTTACAAGGCTTATAACTTGTGATATTTCTTTAGATAAATTTCTTGATTCTTTAGGTGATTTTTTCAATGAAGGTAACATACTTGTACATATCACAGCTACTATACAAAATAAAGTTATTAATATATAGGTATAACCTGGACCAAAAAAATGATAAATAAGTCCACCAATTGCTGGAGAAATCATAGTCGTTAGAGACATGCCCGCAGCGTTAAGTGCTACAGCATTATTTAATTGGCTTTCGGGTACTAATTCTGAAATTATTGCTTGTCTAGCTGGCATCATAAATGCCCAGAATGTCCCTTGAAACAAAGATACAGTTATTAGGTGATAAATCGTAATTGTATTCGTAAATATTGAAATTGCTATAAAAGTGGTTATACAAATAACACCGAATTGTCCAACTTGTATAATTTGTTTATTGTCAAATCTATCAGAAACTACTCCTCCAAAAAATGAAAATAATAACATAGGTGGTGCAAATCCTATACCAACCATAGTCACGGCTAACGAGGAAGATGTAAGATCCCATCCAAGTTGTGATCTTGCAAGCATTTGGACATTCATACCTCCAATCATGGAGATCATTCCTAAAACCAATAGTCTGAAATTGTGATTTTTTAGAGATTGAAAAGTATTAATAATATTACTTTTTCTTATGTTTTAATATTGCTCTTGAGACAATTTCTATCACACAATAACCAAAATAGAACCACTCATTTAGGTAATTAGTAGATAATAATAGACAGGGCAATACACTTTTATCTTTGATATTGGATTGATTATTACTATTGTAAATAATCAATTATGAACACTTAGAAATACCTAACCAAATTAATACAAATGGTAGAACGAATAATATAACACTTAGCCATCTATAAATTTTGTCCATTATTATTTAGTTTTAGATAAAATATCAATTCTACAATAAATCAAATAAAATTTGAAATAATTTATATATCAAAATAATGAAAAAATATAATTCTGTTAAAATATGTTAAAAAATCATATGGAGATAAAAATGGGTAAATTTTACAAAAATTCTATAATTCCTGAAAAATTAAGAAGGGATTTTGATGTTTATGAAAGAATCAATCAATTAGGTATAAACTTGGGAAAATTTGAAGAGAATGTATCAAATATAACAAAAGCAGGTTTACCTATAGCCTCTGTAGTTTTTCATGAGTCAGGTCTTGTGTATCTTTCGGGTCAAGGTGGAGGTAAAAATCAAATGAATGATGATCCTGAAAGAGTTAAGGAAGGTCAAGTAGCAGCACAAAAAATTGCAGACAATATGTTAACTAGATTGCATTGGGCTCTTAAATGTGGAAATGAAGGAGGTGACTTAAACGACGTACTCTACACAGTCAAAGCATTAGGTATGGTAGTATCTACTGATGTAGATTTTGACTCTGGACCTGCAGTAATGAATGGATTCTCATTGAGATGGCAGTCTATATTTGGAGGACTGGGAGAATTTTTCAAAAATGGAAAAGATGATGGAGGATATTCAGGAATTCATGCTAGGAGTGCAATAGGCGGTTTTACGGGCAGATTTTCTATCGAGCCAGAGATTATAGTTGCGATTCCTCCAGAACTATCTATAGCCATCATTAAAAACAGAGGTTGGTTATTTCCCGTTGATCCAAGGATTCAATCACAACTAAAGAAATAAACTAGTCACTTATATTTCTTAACAACCGATAAAAATAATGGATAAATTGTTATCCATTATTTTTATCAAAATGAATCTAAATTTTTTAGTCAGATTCTCCCATTAACTTAATTCCGCGTAGTAAAGACCAAATTACAATAAGTAAGAAACCTATACCTTGTACTTGATTACCTGTATCTACGTCTATGACAGTGTTTATAATAAGAATTGCCACGATTAGAACTAATCCTTGAAGTATAGCTAGCCATCCCATTGGAATGAAAGATAAAGCTCCTTTAACATCACTGCCTCTGTAAGCTAAACCAATACATAACCATCCTATTCCAGCTAATAATGCCCCAATACTTCCACCACCCACACTGATTGCTTGTATATATCCTCCAGCAACAACTATACTACCTACGGCGGCGGCAGAGGCGGCATCTCCTGCAGCAGCACCAGCAGAAGCACCAACAAATTTTTCACCCATTTCTACTAAAGATAAACCTAAACCACTAGAAGCAACCCAAATTACAATTGCTCCAGCAATACTAACGATTCCTAGACTTTCAAGAGTCCCTGATGCTGTACCACGAGTACTTATCAATCCTCCTAGGTGTGTAACTAAACCTACAGCAATCAGTATTGTTGCAATTTGTAACATTGCTGAACCAGAAGCACTATTAGATAAGATAGTTGCAATATCATCACTTGCAGTGTTAAATCCAATAGTAATTTGCCACAAAATATAACCTATAAATGCGACCAGCAAACCCAGTCCCAAGGTTATTCCTGTCCCTTTTGAATCCATATTAAACTCCTCACATATGTTTTAATTGTTATGAACTGTATATATTACGAAAATGAATAATAATAGTATAAAAAAGATATTTATCAGCTTTTAAATTACGATTATATAAATCAAAAAGAAAGATAATACTATTATGTTGAAACAGCTTCGAAAACTGTAAACAATGATCTACTTATCAGAAAGCTTGAAAAACAGAATTATTATTTTATTAAAAAGAATGATAATATTTTCACGCTATTCATAACAAATTAGACTAATTCCAGTACAAAATAAAATCCAGGATTCCAAGCTTGGCAAATTAAATATAATCCACCATTATGCTCATACCAAACAGCATTGTGTATATGATCTGCAATATCAATATCCAAGTCTTCTTTAGGACGTATTGTAGATAATAACTCATAAGATTCTCCATCTAAAATATATATAGGTGCTGCTTTTCCTTCAATAGGATCATCTAAACTTCCAACTAATCCCAATGAACGACCTTTCCAATTAATAAAGTCAATACCACAGGGTTTTGAACCATATGGTATATTAAATGATTCTTTAAAATCTCCTTCAAAAGTAAAATGTTCAAATCTTGAATGAGGACGATCTGCTATTGAAAGACTTTTAGCATCGGGAGTCAAATTTAAGCCATGTGCTGTACCAAAAAGTCCTAGGGCTTTTGGATCGTCAGTTTGGCCTGCAAAAATTTTCTTCCATTTTCTTGTTTTCAAATCCACTATAGAAATATAATTAGAGCCATAACCATCTGCTACGTAAAGATCATTATTAAGAATAGCCGTATCTGTTGGTTTAAAAATCTTTGATTTAGATTTATATTCTTCAAACTCTGGTCTAGATAAAATAAAATCAATCTTTCCTTCAAGAGTTAATATAATAACTTTTTCATCAAGATTAGCTGATAATACTAATCGTTTAGTATTATCAATAGTAAATATCTTAATTCCATGAAAATTAAGTGAACTTATTTTATCAGGCAAATCAATGATATCTTGAGATTTAAGATCAGAACTGATACTCATTAAACCTAGGTTCGGCATTCCATAAAAAATACGGCCATCTGAATCATGATCCACTGCAAAACCACCATGTAGATTAACTTCATAATCTAAAGCATTTTTTGGCAATGTACGTAAATCTTCACGATATATAAATTGAAATGGTTTTTGACCACTTATTTTCATATTATCAACCAATAGTATTTATTATGTATAAATTAGTTTGCAATTAGGGCATGAGGATCTATAACAAATTTCTTTGCAGCTCCTTTATCAAAATCTTTATATCCTTTAGGGGCATCATCAAGACTAATTACTGTAACATTAGTAGCCTTAGCAATTTGAATTTTATCGTAAAGTATAGCTTGCATTAAATTCCTGTGGTAACGCATAACAGGACATTGTCCAGTAGTAATATTATGCGACTTAGCCCAACCTAAACCAATCCGTATACCTAACATGCCTATCTTAGCATTTTCATCTACTCCTCCAGGATCACCTGTTACATAAAGTCCAGGAATTCCAAGTGATCCCCCTGCTCTAGTAACTTCCATAATTGAATTCAAAACTGTAGCAGGCTTTTCAACAGATGAATCAGAACCATGTCCTCTAGCTTCAAATCCTACACAATCAACTGCAGCATCTACTTCAGGTATTCCTATTATTGATTCGATTTGATCAGCTAAAGATGCATCTTTAGTCAAATCAACAGTTTCGCAACCAAAGCTTTTAGCCTGAGCTAGTCTTTCTGGGAAAAAATCACCAACAATAACACATGCTGCACCCAATAACTGTGCTGAAGCTGCTGAAGCCAGCCCAACCGGCCCAGCACCTGCTATATAAACTATTGAACCAGGTCCAACCCCTGCTGTGTAGGCTCCATGAAAACCAGTAGGAAATATATCTGATAAAAGTGCTAAGTCTTTTATTTTATTCATTGCTTGATCTTTATCAGGAAATTTAAGAAGATTAAAATCAGCATAAGGTATCATAACGTATTCTGCTTGGCCGCCTATCCAACCTCCCATATCAACATATCCATAGGCAGCACCAGGTCTTGCTGGATTTACATTCAAACAAATCCCTGTTTTACCTTCTTTACAATTTTGGCACCTACCACAAGCAATATTGAAGGGTACAGAAACAACATCACCTACTTCTAAAAATTCAACATCTCGACCTTTTTCAATAATTTCACCCGTAATTTCGTGCCCTAAAATTAAACCTGATTCTGCAGTTGTACGTCCTCGAACCATATGTTGGTCACTTCCACAAATATTGGTGGCGACGGTTTTTAATATAACACCATGATGACATTTACGGTCTCCCATTGATAACTTTGGAAAATCAATCGATTGTATCTCTACATTCCCATTTCCGAGATAAGCAACACCTCGATTAGTAGACATAATTATTCTCCATTCTAATGATTATTTGTATAATCAAATTAATTTTTTGATTTTACAAAATATTACAGATTGTAGATTAGGAATTCAAGAGAATATAAATAAAATAAGTAGATTCAACAATATATAAAATCATAATCTGAATTAAATATATATTGAGATAATTTATATCTAAAAGTGTCTTATATCAAAGGGGGTAAAGTTCAAAGTTATAATTCAATGTATTCGTGAGTTAAGTTATCATCATCTACTTCTATTAATCTAATTCCAGAAGGATCTTCTCCAAGTGGGAAGGTGATTGGGCCTGAAGTTATTAATTGTGTACTTTTATAGGTCAATATGTTATTGGCATGCCAATGCCCGGTGAATACAGCACTTACTTTATAAAGGTCAAGTAAATTTAAAATTTTTGCTCGTTGGCTTTTAGGTAGTACCATGTGGTCATCGTCTTCTTCTGGGTCAGTTCCAAAAAGAGGATGATGCATAAATATTAATTGATGTGAGGATTGCTTTTGCTGGCCATTTTGTAATTGTTGCTCTAGAAACGTTATTTGTTTTGTGTTTTCACCTGCTACTTTGGACCAATCTTGTAAAACACAGCTATTCAAAATTATAAACTGTGAATTCATGTGATAAAAACTGTAATGATCTGAACCAAATCTTTTTTTATAACGCTCTATATCTTCAAATTCAGGTGTGTTAGTCAAGTCTGCGTTGCCTGGAGCAAAATAATAGTTGCAATTTAACTCGCTATACATTTTTTTTACAATATCTGCATGACTTGATTCTAGTCTGTCTTGCATTAAGTCGCCTGTGGTTATTACAAAATCTGGAGAAATCTGATTTGTAATTTCTATAGCTTTAGATAAATTTTTTATTTCATAATCTATCCCTTCAGTGTCAGGATGCCTAGAAGCATAAAACCCTAATTGTGGATCAGACATTTGAACGAATTTTAAAGACATGGTTAAAACCTTTTATTTATTACAACTCTCGCTATTATTGAAAAGTTTGGTTAAATAATCAAAATATTGATATGCATATAAATAGTAATATACCACTTACGGTGAGAGATAAAGATATGCTCTAAGTCGTAATCACGATTATTCAAAATGGAACGGTGCTCAATGGAATTATTCTCCACTTCATCATTGATGATTAAGATGAAGTAATTAGTTTTTAAATAAAATTACCATTAATACTCCAATAATTGCCAAAAAAATTCCTAAAATTTGAGACCTGTAAATTTTTTCTTTTAAGAAAATAAAACCTATAATTATTGCAAAAATAGGTGCTGTATTGCCAAAAATTGATGTTATAGATCCTGTAGTAACATTTAAAGAAGTAAGCCATATCAAGCTAGATAAAGTTATTAATGACCCGGCAATAACCATCTTTAATATTTCTTTTTTTTCAGTTAATATTTCTATTCTCTGTTTAAATAATTCACTAAGAATAAAAAGAAAAATAATTGACACAACAGCTCTAGTAATAGAAGCCGTTAGTATATGGGCTTCAAGAAGTGCCCTATCATTTAAAATTACAGCTATTCCCCAGATACTTCCAGCAATAACTCCTCCAAATATTCCAAGGGTGTTTTTTTCTTTGTAATTTTTAAAACTTTCAAAATTAATAATAAAAATACTCGTAATAAGAACAACGGCACCAATAATCAGAAATGCATTGTACTGGACATTATTTATAAGAAAATCTATTACTAGAGTCATCAAAATTGTTGAAGCAGCACAAAGAGTGAATACTATTCCTATAGGGTTATGTTTGATTGAAATGACATAAAAAACAATCCCTATACAACTTAAAGAGGTTGCAGCTATCATATATAAAAAAGCTTTAGAACTCGCGTCAAAAATTGTCCCCCAATACTGCATAAGTGTAATTATTATGGAAACGATTGTGAGTGATATTGTCGCTTCCAAAAATGGGAAAGAGAAAAATCTATTAAATTTAATTTGTTTTAATATTGCACCAGACATAGCCCACGTCAGTGCACTAAATATAGCTGCAAATTGATAAAGGGAATCCATAGTTTTGAAGCTTTGTTTTATTTACTTTAAATGATATAAAACAAATTTATTATACCTTATTTCGCAAAACATTTACTTGATTTAGTATAATCG
>CEWI01132817.1_pt1 | contig 23602 bp, 20 predicted proteins | sample 531271 | NCBI WGS metagenome assembly CEWI01 (sample SAMEA2622499, study PRJEB7988) | marine metagenome | biome: marine biome (ENVO:00000447); feature: mesopelagic zone (ENVO:00000213); material: "saline water (ENVO:00002010), including plankton (ENVO:xxxxxxxx)" | depth 350 m | reverse complement strand
AAGATGAATATATATCTGGACATGTAACAAATGCAATCTGGGTACCCGTTGATGAAATTATTGAAAGATTTAATGAACTCCCTAAAGACAAAGATTTACTTTTTATTTGCGCAGTCGGCGCTAGAAGTGGATTAGCAGCGGAGTATGCAAGTTCCTTAGGCATTGATTCTAAAAGATTATTTAATATAGAAGATGGAACTCCCTCTTGGATTAAAGAGGGATTACCAACCTCTTATGATAACGATTCATAATGAAGAACAATTCACAAGTATCTGTAGTTGGCTCAATAGCTTACGATGACCTCGTTACTTCTGAAGGCTCAAAAAATAACCTTCTTGGAGGTTCTGCAATATATTTTTCTATCGCTGCATGCAACATGTCAAAGGTTTCTATTATAGGTACTGTAGGAAAAGATTTCAGAAAAAAAGACTTGGAATTATTAAAATCCAAACAGATAAATATCAAACACATTAATCATTCTATGGGAACTACTTTTCGGTGGAAGGGAAGTTATGTTAATAATTCTGAAGAGCCAGAAACTTTGATAACCAACTTAGGTGTTTTTAAAGATTTTTCTCCATGTTTAAATGAAGATATAAAAAAATCTCAATATGTTTTTCTAGCAAATATATCTCCTTTACTTCAAAAAAAAATTTCAAAGAGCTTGATGAATCCAAAAAGAATTGTTGGTTTAGATACAATGAATCATTGGATTCTAGATATGAAAGAAGATTTAGAGTTGGTTATTAAAGATATAAATATCTTATTTATAAATAAAATTGAAGCTTTTTTATTTGCAAAATCTAAAAGCATTGAAGATTCAGCAAATTATATAATTGAGAAAGGACCAAAAATATGTATCATTAAAGATGGGAAAAATGGTTCTTATCTTTATGTTAAAAATAATGAGACTTTTTATTGTCCAAGTTACAAAATTAATAAATTAATAGATCCAACTGGAGCAGGAGATTCATTTGCTGGGGGCTTTTTTGGTTATATTTCAAATATTTATGAACCTACAATAGAAGACTTTAAAGAAGCCATGATATATGGAACTGCTATTGCTTCAATAACCATTGAAGGATTTGGTATAAGCAATTTATATAACATTAGTAAAAATGATATTTGTGAAAGAGTTAAAGAGATAAAAAATCAATTATTCATGGAGAAAAAATGAAATATGATATTAAAGACATAAATTTAGCTGAACAAGGTAGAAAAAAAGCAGAATGGGCTTCAAAAGAAATGCCTGTTTTAAAACTGATCAAAGAACGTTTCCTTAAAGAGAAACCATTAAAAGATGTGAAAATATCTGGATGTTTACACGTAACCTCAGAAACAGCTAATCTAGCCTTAACTTTAAAATCAGGTGGTGCAAAATTTTCTCTTTGTGCGTCAAATCCTCTTTCCACCCAAAATGATATTGCTGCTTATTTGGTTAGTGAGAATATTCCTGTGTTTGCTATTCATGGTGAAGATAAAAAAACATACTATAACCATATAAATTCTGTAGTAGAAGAAAAACCAAATATAACTATAGATGATGGTGCCGATCTCGTTGCATATCTTCATCAAGAAAAACCAGAATTAATGTCCGAGATTATTGGGGGGATGGAAGAGACTACAACAGGTGTTATTAGATTGAAAGCTTTAGCAAAGGAAAAAAAGTTAAAATATCCAATTATAGCCGCAAATGACTCTCAGACTAAACATATGTTCGATAATAGATATGGTACAGGGCAAAGTACTTTAGATGGGATAATTAGAGCAACAAATATTTTGTTATCAGGGAAAAATTTTGTAATCATTGGGTATGGATGGTGTGGAAGAGGTTTAGCACAAAGAGCGAAGGGAATGGGCGCACAAACAATCGTATGTGAAATAGACCCTATTAAGGCTTTAGAAGCGGTGATGGATGGTCATCAAGTAATGAAAATGGAAGAAGCTTCAAAAATAGGAGATATTTTAGTCACTGTTACAGGAGGTTTACACGCTATAAACAAAAAACATTTAGAAAATTTGAAAGATGGAGCTATAATAGCAAATTCTGGGCACTTTAACGTAGAAATAGATATAGAATCTTTGGAAAAGATGAGTGAGACAAAAAAGACAGTCAGACCTTTTGTTGAAGAATATTCATTAGAAAATGGGAAAAAGATATGTTTACTGGGAGAAGGAAGATTAATAAATCTTGCTGCAGCAGAAGGACATCCAGCCTCAGTAATGGATATGAGTTTCGCAAATCAAGCACTAGGATGCGAATTTCTTTACAAAAACCAATCTTTGGATTTGAATGTACACGTATTATCTTCTGAGATTGATAAACAAATTGCATCTTTAAAGTTAGAAGGTATGAAAATGAATTATGATGTATTGACAGAAGTACAAAAAAAATATTTGAATTCATGGGATATGGGGACTTAAGCAATGAATAATAATTACCTATTTACATCCGAATCTGTTTCAGAGGGTCACCCAGATAAAATGTGTGATCAAATATCTGATGCAATACTTGATGAGTGTTTCAGGCAAGATAACTTTAGTAGAGTTGCTTGTGAAACAGCTGTTGGTACAGGCTTTGCAATGGTTTTTGGTGAAATAACTACTAAAGCAAAAGTAGATTATGAAAAAATCATAAAGGAAACCATTAAGAATATCGGTTATACCAAAGAAGAGTACGGTTATACTCCAGATAATATAAAAATCCTAAACTATATTGGGGAACAATCACAAGACATAAAAGCTGGAGTGGATAATTCACTTGAAACTAGAGAATCGGATGCTGCTCAAAGTTCTAAACAGGAAGGAGCAGGAGATCAAGGTATGATGTTCGGATATGCTTGTGATGAAACGGACATAAAAATGCCTTTAGCAATAACACTAGCTCATCAACTACTTATAAAACTAAGAGATTCTAGAAAATCTTCTGAGATTGAATATTTAAGGCCTGATTCAAAAAGTCAGGTTACTTTGGAATATGATGAGAACCATAAAGTTTGTCGTGTTGATACAGTATTAATTTCTACTCAACATGATGAAGGAGTTTCAAATGAGCAGATAAAAAAAGATTTAGAAGAAAAGATAATTCAAAATGTTATTCCATCTAATCTCTTAGATGGTGATACAAAAACTATTGTAAATCCATCTGGAAGGTTTGTAAAAGGAGGCCCTGTAGGAGATGCAGGATTAACAGGAAGAAAAATCATAGTAGATACTTATGGTGGAGCTGCTAAACATGGTGGTGGTGCTTTTTCAGGAAAAGATCCAACAAAAGTAGATAGATCAGCAGCTTATGCAGCTAGGCATATTGCAAAAAATATATTAGAAACTGAGATAGCTTCTAAAGCTGAAGTTCAGTTGTCTTATGCTATAGGTAAAGCTGAGCCTGTTTCCATAATGGTTAATACATTTGGAACTAGCAAAGTTAAGGATAATATAATTGAGAATGCAGTAAAAAAGGTTTTTGATCTAAGGCCTTCTGCAATAATTTCTAGATTAGGTTTAAGAAATCCCATTTACCAACAAACTGCAACATATGGACATTTTGGTAGAAAAGACCTAAATCTTCCTTGGGAAAAAACTAACCTAGCAGCAGATTTAGATAAAGCCTTTTAAAATAATTTTTATGAAAAATAAAGTGAAATTTGGAACAGATGGTTGGAGAGCAACGCCATCAACAGGTCTTTCTAATGAAAATATTATGATTTGTGCTCAATCATTTTCAGACTATATTAATCAAAAAAATCTCAAAAAAGAAAAAAAAATATTAATTGGCTATGACACTCGTAAAAATTCAAAAAAATATGCTGAATTAACATATAAAGTATTAGAATCTAACAACATAGAAGCATTTATAACTTCACGTCCAACTCCTACTCCAATTTGTAGTTTTCATATAAAACACTCAGACAAAATTGGAGGAGTAATAATTACTGCTTCACATAATTCAAAAGACTGGAATGGCTTCAAAATCAGATCAGGAGATGGACTTAGTTTTAATGAAAAAGAGACAAAAAAAATAGAAAAGATTGTTGATTATTACTCTGATAATAATGACAAAATAAAAAATAAAAGAATAATAAAAATAAAAAAATTAGATATCATCAAAGCATATCTTGATTCCATGAGAAACATAATAGATTTTGATCATTTGAAAAAAATCAATAAAACAATTTGCGTAGATTATATGCATGGCTCAGTAGCAGGAATATTAGAAAAAGTTCTTCCAACAAACACAAGATTTTTAAGAGAAAGTTTCGATCACTCTTTTCCAAATATGGAACAACCTGAACCAATTTTAAAAAACTTGACTCCTTTAGTAAATGACATCAAAGATAATAAGTTTAGCGTTGGTATCGCATTTGATGGAGATGGTGATAGATTGGGAGTAGTAGATGAAAATGGAAAATTTCAAAATGCAACCGATGTTTTCGCAATTTTAGCAGACCATGTTTTAAAAAAATATAAATCATCAGAAAATATTGGTACGACCGTTACTATGCCAACAATTATTGAAGAAGTAGCAAAAAAAAATAAATCTAAAATCTTTAGGACACCTGTGGGTTTTAAAAACTTAGCCCCCTTGCTAGAAGAATCAAAAGTAATTTTTGCTGGAGAAGAGAGTGGCGGTTATTCAATAAAAAACCATGTGTCTGATAAAGATGGAATTTTATCAGCTCTTTTATATTTAGAATGTTTAGCTACAAATAATTGTAAACCAAGTGATTTGTTGAAAAATATCCACAAAGAATTTGGAATGAAAAGCTATCAAAGAATAGATATAAAGTTTAATGAAAAAGATCGTAAAAAAATATTATTGAAACTTTCCGATTTACATAAAAATTTCAGTTCTAACAATTCCTTGATAGAGGTAGATAAAACTGACGGAATTAAATTTTTCCTAACAAATGATGAATGGGTTTTAATAAGAGAGTCAGGAACTGAACCATTATTAAGGATATATATAGAAAGCAACTCTGAGAAACAAATAAATCAATTGAAAAACAAAGTTTTATCTTTCTTAAAAATTGAATTTTAAATTTTTTCTATATTTTTTGTCTGTCACAATATTGTTTTGAAAAGAATCATTATTTTCAGTTTCTTCGTGAATTTGAAATATAGTAATTAAATCTTTTAATAACTTTTTCATTTTATTATTCATTTTCACTAAATTTTTTTCTACGGTTGTTACATTTACCGGGGGTTTCGATTCATCCCACGAATCAAAATCTGTAACAAGTGCAAAACCTATATAGCATAACCCTACTTCTCTTGCTAATTTTGCTTCAGGAGGTACTGTCATTCCTATTAAATCTCCTCCTAATTGTTTATACATACGTGATTCAGCTCTGGTTGAAAAAGAAGGTCCTGATATACCTACATAATTTCCACCAAACTTAATTTCATGATTTAATTGATTTGAGTAATTTTTGATTTGATTAAATAATGTTTTGCAAATAGGATCAGCTAAAGAAGCATGTCCAACTAAATTTTTATCATAAAAACTTATATTTTTGTTTACAGTATTATCTATATATTGATCAATCATGACAATATCTCCTGGTAGAAAATTATCATTAAGTGATCCTACAGCTGATATAGATATTACAGTTGTCACATTAGATTTAAACAAAGCTTCCATATTAGCCTTATAGTTTATTTGATCTGGAGGAATAATATGACCTCTTGCATGTCTAGGTAAAAAAGCAATTGGGACATCATTAAGCAAACCATAAAGTAATAAATCAGATGGTTTTCCATAAACACAATCTAAATTTACCCACTGAGCTTCCTTAATGTCTTTGGAAAAATCAACTCCACTTCCTCCAATTATTCCTACTCTTTTATCTATCAATTTATCTCAAACTTTAATATATTGTTTAATTCTATAATTATTTATTTTATTATAATTAAATTTATATCTTTTTGTAAAAAGGCCGGGGTGGCGGAATGGTAGACGCGCCAGACTTAAAATCTGTTGTCCTAATAGGACGTGGGAGTTCGAGTCTCCCCCTCGGCACCAAAGCAAAAGTTTGACCAAGTTTGATACAATAAAATTATCCTATGGCGACGTGGCGAAGTGGCTAACGCAGTGGTTTGCAAAACCTCCATTCATGGGTTCGAATCCCATCGTCGCCTCCAATACACCTATACCTTATAAACTTTATTGTAAACTTGAATTCTATGTCTACTGCTGTCAACAATAAGTAAATTCCCCTTATGAAAAGTTAGAGAAGTTGGACACCAAAAAAGCTTTTCTATATGGGCAGATTCCTTAAATGGATCATTTTTAAAAATTTCTAGATCAAAGTCTAGGTTTGATTTTAATCTTGCTTCTTTTTCCTCAACATTAGTATTCAAAAAATCTTTAGCCCACTCAGATAAAGTAGCTTCACCTCTATTTGAGCATAGGAAATCCCCCTCTTTATCAAAAACTTTCAATTTATGATTTCCCCAATCAGATACATAAATATTACCAATATCATCTATAGCACATGAAGATGGATGGAGTATATTTTCTTCTTTATCACCATTTGATCCTACTGATCTAACAAATTCACCATCAGTAGTAAATTCTTGAATCCTATGATTTCCCCAATCAGATACATATAATCTGTCATCTGAATGAAAAGTTATTCCCCAAGGTAAATTTAAATTACCTTCAGATTTCCCTTGAGAAGAAAATTTGCGAATAAAGTTACCTTCTTCATCAAAAACTTGAATTCTGCCATTTCTATGATCTACAACATACAAATTGTTTTCATTATCAAAAACAAGACCATTAGGTCCGTCAAATTGACCATCATCCTCACCAAATTGACCAAAAGAAGATATAAATTTACCTTCTGTTGTCATTATTGTTATTTTATTTAGATATTCATCTGAAACATAAATCTTGTCTGAATTACTAATAACAATAGAAGATGGCCACATAAATTGTCCATCCTGAGTCCCAAACGATGCAAATGTTCCATGATATTCTTCATTCATATCCATTACTGTAATTCTGCATCCTCTAGTGTCATAATCATGCCCTCTTCCAAGAACATAAATTCGATTGTTACTATCAAAAGATAAATCAAAAGGATAATAAAACCCTCTACCTTGCATAGCAGCTAATCCCATAGTTTTTCTACTTTTAATCTTAAAAGAAGTAGTCATATTACGTTCTCTGGTATTCAGGCATGGCTCCTACTAATTGTAAAAATTCAGATAAGTTATCATCAGTTAGAGCTTTTTCAGAATCTATTTTTGACTTCACAAAATCATTTAAAGTATCTTTAGTAGTTTTTGATACAATAATTGCACCTAGTTCTTCCAAGACAATTTCAATTAAAAATTCAGGGGTAAACTGATTAGAAATATTTGATTTTATATTATCTATAATTCTCCTTATTCCTAAATTGTTCACATTTCCTAATTTTGAAGAGGAAAAGTTAACACGTTCTACTACAGTTCCTGAATCTAGCCACTCTGTGCCCCAATGCCATCCTTCTACAGATGGAGGATTCATAGCATGTTGACCCATGAATTGGGTATGGGAATTAGTTAAAGATTGTTGCTTATCGGGACGAGAAAATTCCTTAGTTATTCTAAGAGTACCGGCAACGAGTTCTATAGGGCTCTTAACCCTTTTATTCCATACTTTCTCAGATTTAAAGAACTTTGATTTAAATAAAAATCTCAACATTTCTTTTATGTTATATCCTTTATCAAAATAAACTTCTGATAGTGCTTCTATAGCTTCAGGATTGTTTGGTTCTTTATAAGGCCATTCTGGTACAGGAGGTTCATCCTCTACAAAAAAACTATAAATATGTCTTGATATGAATTTTGCAGTAGCTTTTTGCTTACAAATTATTTCAATGATATCTTCACCATTAAATTTTCCTGTCTCACCTAGAAATGTTTTCTCATCTCCATCATGATCATCTTCTTTATATTCAAAATGCATAGCTAACCGACCATACGGCCAAACAGAATCTCTCTGTGATTTAGCAGTCATATAATCTTTATTTGCAATTGTCCAACCAGTAAAAGCTCTAGCAGCTTCCTTAATATCTTTTTCTGTATAATTTCCAGTCCCCATAGAGAATAGTTCAAGCAGTTCTCTTCCATAATTTTCATTAATTGCTCCTTTATGACTTTCACAGTTATCTAGCCATATAATCATTGCAGGATCTTTAGAGAGATGTAGAAGTAAGTCTTGATAATTACCTAACCCATATTTTGAAAACATTCTTATTTGATCAGCTAATACATATCCATTAGCCAATTTTGCATAACCTGTAGCAAAAATACCGTGCCAAAAAAGTGAAATTTTTTCCTTGAAAGGAAAATCACTCCAAACCATTCTATAAAGCCAAGTAGCTCCATTTGCGGAACTACCCATTGGTGATTCATAATCAGGTTGATATCGATTTATCATATGATTTGAAACTTCATAATTTGGTTCTAAATCTAGGATTTCATCAACTTGATTATCGTATCCTTTTTTAACATATTTATTTAATTCATCTTTAGTTGAACCAAATCCTACCCTTCTCATTAGGTGGGCCATTAGTAAAATTTCATTGTTTGACATTGTCTATATTCCTGTATTTATAAAGTTATGTTGTTCATAATTTTTACCTAAAATTGGTACTGAATCTATTCCTAACCATTGATCTAATAAAGTAGCATAAGTACCTCTAAAGTCATTATTATATTTCATATCTCCTTCTACCTGTTCAGATAATTCTAAAGAAGGTAGTTCTCCGTAGAATCCTCCTTTTACAGAACCTCCCAAAACAAAAGCTACTCCTCCTGATCCATGGTCAGTGCCAGAACCATTATCTTCAATTCTTCTACCGAATTCTGAAAAAAGTAATACAGTAACATCATTTTCTTTATCATGCTCTCTTAGATCTTCAAAGAAATCACCCAAGGCATCAGATAGATCTTTCCATAGTTTAGCATGATTAAATAATTCTCCTGCATGAGTATCAAAACTTCCCTGTTGAGCATAATAAATTTTAGTTCCAATATTAGCAAAAATTACTTTAGCAATATCTTTTAAGTTATTTGAAATTGGATTGTCAGCATATTCAACTGAGGAAGAATATTTAGAGTTTGCATCACTTAAAATATCGACTCCAGTCATAGCACTTACTCCATTTTCACCAAGTGTATTTAAAATTGCATCTCTACCTTGATTTGGTCCATACATTCTTGAAAAATAATTTAAAGCATTTTCTCTTTGAACTGAACCTTTAATATCAGGCATAAGACCATATGTATTTAAATCTCCCACTGATGCAACTGGTACATCTTTACACACTAATGCTCTTGGAAGACCACGACCAAAATTCACTGCTGTTACAACATTTTTATGTTTAGGATCAATTTCTCTTATTGTTCTACCAAGCCAACCATCTGCAGCTATAGTTTCTGATTCAGCAGTATGCCAAATATCCATTGATCGAAAATGTGAACGATTTGGAACTGGATAACCAATACCATTAATAACAGCCACTTTATTTTGATCCCATAATTTTTTAATTTCTCCCATTTCGGGATGAAATCCTAATGAACCATCAATATCAATAATTTTATCTTCCGTAAGGTGGATTGCAGATCTAGAATCATGGTATATTCCATTTGTATAGGGAACCAAAGTATTCATTGCATCATTTCCACCAGAAAGTTGAATTACAACTAATGATTTTTCCTTTTTATCTATCAAAAACCCCTCCGATTCGGATTTGAATTTAACATAGAATTTTAGAATTGATTATTAAAATTTTCAAGTCTTTAGTAAGATTTAAATAGAAAAAATCATTCTGGTGCCGAGGGGGAGACTCGAACTCCCACGTCCATACGGACACTACGCCCTCAACGTAGCCTGTCTACCATTTCAGCACCCCGGCTAATGGCAGGAGCGGGAGGAATCGAACCCCCGACCTCTGGTTTTGGAGACCAGCGCTCTAGCCATCTGAGCTACGCTCCTACGATTAATGAACTTTAATTTTATCAACAAAAATAATTTTACACGAGAGTTAAGTGTGGGAGATAAATTAAGATATAAACAGCTATACTAATAAATTAAATCTTGCAAAATCTTTTTTATTGTTCAAACCATAACTTTACGTAAAGTAAGAAAGCACAAATATTTTGTAAAATAATTTGTGCTTTCTTTGTTAACTATGTTCTTTTATAATGCCTTATTTCCAGAATCACCTGTTCTTACTCTAATAACATCAGAGATTTCAGAAACAAATATTTTCCCATCTCCTATTTGACCTTCGTCTCCTGATTTTGCAGCTGAAATAATTGCATCCACTACTTTCTTCTGCTTTGATTCTTCAGTTACAGATGTTATACAAACTTTAGGAACTGCAACTCTGTGAGCAACTCCACCTCTACCAGTAAACACTTCTATTCCTTCTTGTGTGCCTCTACCAGTAACATTTTGATACGTAAAACCGGTGCAGCCAGCTTCAGCCATAGCATCTATAACTACGTTGACTCTTTCTGGTCTTACTATTACTTCAATTTTTATCATATCTTTCCTCTTTTCTTATTAATCAGCACCATCAGCTACATAAGCTCTTTCACCATGATCAGATATATCCAACCCATTATCCTCATCTGATGTTGATGATCTCAAACTTAATCCAGGAATAACATCCAATATTTTTAGAATCAATAAAGTTACTACTAACGAATAAATCATTGTTGCTAAAACAGCAATAATATTCTCAATGAATGCATCAGTTTTTCCATATATTAATCCCACACTTGTCGCAAAAATACCAGTTCCAACTGCACCTACTATTCCTCCAATACCATGAATAGCAAATACATCAAGCGCATCATCAAGAGAGGTTTTATTTCTTAATTGCACTGCATAAAAAGTAAAAATACCACTAAGAACTCCCAAAGCTAAAGCACCTCCAACTCCCACAAACCCGGAAGCTGGTGTAATAGTAACTAATCCAGCAACAGCTCCTGAGGCCGCTCCAACTCCACTTACTTTTCCTCCATGTATCATACCTAGAATTACCCAAACCATCATTGCAACTGCGGCACAAGTGTTTGTGACTAAAAATGCTGTTACTGCTGTTCCATTCGCAGCCAATCCAGAACCAGCATTAAAACCAAACCAACCAAACCAAAGTATTGATGCTCCAAGTATTACATAAGGAACATTATGAGGTTCAATACCTCTATCAACGTTTCGTCTTCTTCCTACCAATGCTGCTGCAGCTATTGCTGCCATACCAGCATTAATATGGACAACTGTTCCTCCAGCGAAGTCTAATGCTCCACCTTCGGACCCAATAACTCCTTGAAATAACCACCCATTTTCATGCCAAACCCAATGACATATTGGTGCGTATACAAGTGTCACCCAAAGAACTAAAAATATCATATAAGTTTTAAAATTGAACCTTTCACAGAAAGCACCTGTGATTAAAGCGGGAGTAATGATCGCAAACATCATTTGAAAAACTGCAAACATTTGCCCATCGGCATCATTTACGCCTGAAAGAGCAAAGTTATCAAATGTTCCAATAAATGCTCCTCCTCCTCCAAAAGCTAAGCTATATCCCCATAACACCCAAACTATACTAACAATTCCTAACGATATAAAAGAATACATAATAGTCGAAACTACATTCTTTCCTCTAACTAAACCTCCATAAAAAAAAGCCAAGCCAGGAGTCATCAATAAAACCAACGCAGATGCGACTAGCATCCACGCAATAGAACCTGAATCCATAATTTTCCTCCTAATAAATTTATCGTCTATTAAAAGACTTAATATTGTAAATCTATTATTATTATGTTTTGATTCTGTTACAAAAATGTTTCATAAATGTAAACTCTCTTTATTTACGATGAAGAAAAATTTACCAAACTTCTAAAATATATAAAGAATAAACTTCCCAAAATATATAATAATCCATTTGAGCGACATGAACCTTTATCACTACTATTGGACAATTCTTGATTATAATCTATTATTTTACCTTCTTTATTATAATAAGGATTAGCACCTACAAATTCTCTCCAGTTATTATCAAGTCCATCAAGATTGAATCCATAAGTATTAAAGAGGGCATCATCTATAATTTGCCCATCGGATAAATTTAAAAGCAATAATTCCATCTTCTGTTTGCCAAAAGAATCAATCAAATACTTAACAACACTTCTTGATTGACCATATGAAACTAAGGTTAAATTGGGGTCTCCAGGAAAAACTATTAATTGTTTTAATGGTTTTAAATTATCCGTACCAATTCCCCAATCTAAATAATGATCATAAGTAACCGTTTTGTCTCTATTTGCATATTCTGCAAGTCCTTCATTTAACCATAGAGGCAAAAGAATAGATCCATCAGTAGCTCTACCAATAAGTATATGCATAATTTCATGAGTAGATGTCCCTATGTCATTTCTACCTGCTAAGACTAATACAACACTAGCCTCGTCAAATGCTTGCCCAGCTGTTATCAATTCTCTATCTGAAGTTTTTGATTTTGAACTAATTGCACCAATCATCTCTGAATAATTGTTATAAAGTACTATTGTTATAGGATCATCAATAACGTTACCAACTATAGGAAACATCTCCTGTAATAATTCATTACATTCTTTGGATAATCTTTCTGCCCTTGTACGTGAATATCGATAGTAAATATTTATAGATCCATCTTCATATAGTTCCCAATCATCAAATCTAGTATCCATTAATACAAAATTTTGATCAGGGGTTATGATTTTTGTATTATCATCAAAATAAATAACTAAATTCCATGTTATTTTTGATCCTGGAGGAATAACTCCTCCCTGCGTATTTATTCGAAATTCCATATCACCAATAACATTTGAATCTTTTTGTGCAAAATCCATATATGCATATTGCAAAGTTTTTCTATCTCCAGTTTTAAATTCAACTTTTATGTCATCAATTTTTTTGGAAGATTCTCCTTCAAAATGAAAATTTATTGTTTCTGGAAAATCTACAGAGACAGAAAACTTTTGATCTTTCACTACCTCAGATTGATCCATTTGCTGGGAAAATAGATATTCTTGATTATTAATGAAAAATAAAAATAAAAATAATAATAAATAAATAACTTTATTTTTGAGCATTCCTTAACCCTACGTACAATCTCATTAAAGCACTCAAGAAAGTTCCTATGCTTAATATATATAATGCAATCAGAGGTTGTGAAAAAATTAACAAAACAACTAGAATTATTGATCTTTCAACTCTTGTAAAAAGACCTGATTTATTTTCTATATTTAGACTTTCACTTTTAGCTCTTATGTAACTTATCATAAAAGAAAAGAGAAGAGTAATACTACATAATATAACAGCCGTTTTATTAACTTGTTTGTATAGAAAAAACCCTATAATAGATAAATAGATTACACCTTCTCCAAAACGATCAATAACAGAATCTAAAAGATTTCCAAAATCACCATCTTTCCCACTAATTCGAGCCATAGTTCCATCAATCGAATCAAAAAATATCCCTATCCCTATGATAATTCCTCCCAACAAAAAATTCCCATTAAAGACAAAATAACTACCTACACAGGTGATAATAAAGCCCAAAAAGGTAACAATACTAGGAGTCAAATGCAAATATAAAAGAAATTTCGATAAAGGTATTTCATATAGATCTGTAAGATAGGATCTTATGTACTGTCTAATTTTTTCCATTTTTAATTATTAGAATTAGTTATTGTATTAGTATATTTATTAATTATTTCAGAAACTATAAATTCCCATGAGTATTTTTTAGCATTATTTAAGGCCTTTATTATTTTATTATTAATAGGTATTTTCTTTTCTAATATTTGAAATAACACTTCTTCAAGAGAATTTATAGAACCAGATTTAAATAAGAACCCTAATTCCCCATCATCAAGAACTTTTTTGTAACCTGAAATATTAGAAGCAACCACTATTGTTTTTGAAGCCATAGCTTCTATCAAAACTATTCCAAAAGATTCGTTTGAAATTGCGGGAGAACAAAAAATATCTACATTTTGATAATATGATGATATTTCATTTTGACCAATGACTCCTAAATACTGTATATCAGGCTCACATTCATTATAATCACTAAATTTTCTTAAATAATTAATATTACCTGGTCCGATTATTATTAATTTTATATTTGAAATTTTTTTTCGCAATTTGCTAAAAGCTAAATATAATAAATCCAATCCTTTTCTTTTCTCATCAAATCGGCCTACAAATAATATTTTGTTTTCTTTTGATTGTATTTCTTGAGGAATATTATTTTTACTAGAAAATGTATTGAAATTTATTCCATTAGGGATAATGAAATAATTATTATGAAAGTACTTAGAGATATAATCTTTCGATAATTCAGAAACACAAATTAGTGTATTAATTCTTTTTATAAAAAAATTTAATATGTAATTAAAAATGAAATAAAAATAGTTTAAATGTTTACTATAAGCATGAAAAGTAGCTATTTTAGGCACATTAGAAGAAAGAAAATTTATAAATAAATTAGAAGCTATCATAGGTTCATGCAGATGTATTACATCAAAAGTATCAGTATTAAATAAATATCTATATGAAAAAATCTTTTTAAAATCTAAAGATATAGTTGCTTTTGAACCAAGAGCTGTAAATTTTTTCCCTGAACCTAATGAAAAAAAATTTACACCTTCTAGAGAATGAATGTTTTTATTACTTAAGGGTGCGAATATAGTAACAATGTTATCTTGTTTTTTTAATTCTTCAGCTAAATGAAAAATATGTGATTGTACTCCACCTGGCAAAGAAAAATCATATGGTGATATTAAAGCTATTTTCAAATGTTTTTATTCGCTAGATTTAGAAAAGTCTTGTACTGCCCTTCGAGCATCATCATCTCTCATTTGAATAGGAGGAGATTTCATAAAATAAGCGCTTGGAGCTTTTACTGCACCTGATACACCTGTATCCATTGCTATCTTTGCACATCTAATAGCATCAATTGCAACTCCCGCTGAATTGGGACTATCTTCAACTTCAAGTTTAAGTTCAACATTAAGAGGTACATCTCCCCAGGAAGTCCCTTCTAATCTTATATAAGCCCATTTGCGATCTTCAAGCCAAGGAACGTGATCAGAAGGTCCTATGTGTACTTCATCTGTTGGTAATTCTTTTTCTAATTGCGATTGGACTGCATTGGTTTTTGAAATTTTCTTACTGGTTAATCTTGATCTTTCAAGCATATTTAAGAAATCTGTATTACCTCCAAAGTTTAATTGATAAGTTCTGTCTAATCTGACACCTCTATCTTCAAACAATCTGGCTAATACTCTATGAACAATAGTAGCTCCAACCTGACTTTTTATATCATCACCTACAATAGGAAGTCCCTTATCCTCAAACCTTTTTTGCCAATAGTCTTCTCGAGCAATGAAAACAGGTATACAATTTACAAACGCACAACCCGCTGCAAGTACTTGCTCGACATACCATTTTGTAGCTTGCTCAGACCCTACGGGTAAATAATTAATAACAACATCTACTTTTTTATCTCTAAGGATTTGTATAATATCTGAAGTTTCTGATCCTGAAGAATCTTTATCTTTATCTATTTCAATAACGTCGGCTAAATATTCTCCTACACCATCATGAGTCATACCTCGTTCCACAGTTACTCCTGTTTTAGCAACATCATGAAATTTTAATGCGTTATTATTTTTAGTAAAAATAGCTTCAGATAAATCTTTTCCAACTTTATCTTTATCGACATCGAATGCTGCGACAACATCAACATCTCCGATAGAATAACCTCCTAAAATGTTATTCATAAGTCCAGGAACTTTGATTTCATTATCTTCAATCTCAGAATATTTTTGAATTCCTTGAACTAAAGAAGAGGAGCAATTCCCAACTCCTATTATGGCTACATTTATTTTTCCCAAAAGAAACTCCCTAAATAATATTTATAAATAAAAGAATAATCAAAATTGTATGGAAAATAGTGAACTATTTTCTATAGTGTTTTTTTACGAGTTTTAATTATTGATCTATTGCTTTAGTGGAGAATTGTTTAAAACTTAGTTGTTTTATATATGGATTGGTACCTTCCCATATGTAATCAAATCCACTTTTCATCATTTGATACCAATTACTTTTACTATTAACGTTCAAAATAGGCAATAAACCTTCTATTGTTTCTCCTTCAAACGTTTTAGGCATACGACCAAATGAATAATTTTCTATGAATGCATTTGTTTCTGTCATTACAAGATAGTTCGATGGCCAATAATCGACAAATCTTACATTTATAGAAAAATTTTTTAATTTTTTTGATTGGTTAATTATAGATTTTATTACATTGAAACTTATCCAAGAATCTGCAAAAAGAGGAGCAGATTTATATTTAACATCCTCAAAATAATCATCACCATATTCCCTGATAGCTCTTGCTCTCGCATAATTCCCCATTGGGTCTACTAATAGAGCTTTTATTTTTATTTCTCTATCTTCATCAAGAAAAGTTTTAATAACTGATGAATATACATCATCACCAAAAAACTCCCGTAATCCAATCCCTTGTAAATATATTTCTCCAGTTGAATTCAAGAGATGATTACTTATTAATTCAACTGTTTTATTTTCCAGTTTTCTGGGAGGTAAAATATTTTCTAATCCATAATCTATTCCATTTGAAATAAGACTATTGAATTTTAAAAGCAATTCTTTTTCTAAAGATTTTTTAGAGTAACTAATGTTATTATTCGGAGATTTATTTTCATTTGTAAGGTTCTCTTTTTTATCAAATAGTTCATCAGAAATAAACCAATTTTTACCTATTCTTTTACCTAAGATAGTACCTTCGTTTAGCCATTTATAGACTGTCTTTTCACTTACGTTGAGCCTGCGAGCTACATCTTTTACCTTTAATTCCATAATTAATGATTATTTTCTATAATATTCTATTATTTTCTATTATAGTCTAAAAAGCTAATGCAGATCCATCTTTTCTTGGTTCAGTTCCAACAGAAATGACGCCAGTTTCAGAATTGATTTGGCAAATTTGACCTCCTCCAAACATTATTCTCTCGTTTCCTGATACGATTTCTATTTTGTGTCCTTTATTTACTAAGTCGGTTATTATTTTTTTATCTAAATCTTCTTCAACGTAAATGGTTTCCATTGATTTAACATCTATTGAAAATCTTAAAGCATCGAGTGCATCTTGTGGATCTAGATTATAATCAACCATGTTTGAAATAACCTGTAAATGTCCTTGTGGTTGTTGAAATCCGCCCATAACTCCAAAGGAAAGCCATAATTTATTATCTTTCGTTGTCATGCAAGGTATTATTGTGTGATATGGACGTACATTTGGTTCCAAAAAATTAGGATGATTTTTGTTTAAACTAAATAATGCTCCACGGTTTTGTAATGCAATTCCCGTTCCTGGAACAACCATACCTGATCCAAAACCTTGAAATAAAGAGTTTATTAGAGAACAACCCATTCCGTTTTTATCTATCGCAGAAACATACACCGTGTCACCAGTAGATTGGAAAACACCATGTTCGATATCTTGCATTGCATTATCATTAGAAATCTGATTATAAAGACTTTTAGAATAAGTTTTGGATAATAATTCTTTTGTGGGAACATTAGTTTTATTTGGATCAGTTACAAACCATAAGGCATCAGAAAATCCTAGTTTAATAGCTTCAATTAAATAGTGATAAAATTCAGAGCTATTTCTTGATATTTTTCCCATATCAATATTTTCAACAATATTCAAAGCTATCAAAGCTGCAATACCCTGTCCATTTGGTGGACATTCAAATACATCTATTCCTCTATAGTTAGTTTTTATAGGTTCAGTCCAAAAGGATTTGTAATTAGCCAAATCCACTTCATCAAGCCACCCTCCTTCTTCTTGAACAAATTTTGCTATCTTTTTTGCTATTGATCCACGATAAATAGTATCAGATCCATCTTTTGCTATTTCTTTCATAGTATTAGCCAAAAGTGGTAAAGTTACAATCTCTCCTTCTTTTGGAGCGTGACCATTTACTAACATTTCATTACCAGAGGGTCTAAATTTCAACTTTTCTAAACTTGATTGCCATTGCCAAGCAATTAATTTACTAACAGGAAAGCCTTTTTCAGCTAAATTTATAGCTGGTTGAAGAGATTCAGATAAACTTATTGTTCCGAACCTTTCTAAAATATTTTCCCATCCATCAACTGATCCAGGAACAGAAACAGAATAAGCAGCACCTGCACCTTCAGTTGGAATTTCAGAATAACCTTTTGCTAATAATTCATTTGGATCAGAATTTCTTGATGATTGTCCAGAACCGTTAAAGGAATATACTTGCTCAGATTTTGGGTCCCATATCAAAGAGAATATATCTCCTCCTATTCCTGTAGACATAGGCTCTACGGCATTAAGCGCAATGGCCATTGATATAGCAGCATCAACAGCGTTCCCACCTCTTTGCAATATCTCTATCCCTACTTGAGACGCTAACGGTTGACTGCTAGCAACTCCTCCATTTAAACCATGGACAGTAGATCTTCTGGATGAAAAAAAACTCATTTAAATTTCTCCTATCTTTTTCATTACACGTTAGAGTATACACATAAACGAATAAACTATTACGTGTAAATTAATTTCTTCTTGGATTTAATATATCCGTCAATGCATCACCAATTATGTTCCAGCAAAATATCATTATCCAAATTACTATTATGGGAGAAAGTAATTGTTCTGGGTGATTTGTAAGCACAGAAACACTAGCTCCTCCTCTACCAGAAACATCTGATATCATTGCTCCTAAACTAGGTCTAGGAGGTTGCACTCCAAGACCAAAAAATGAAAGTATTACTTCTGATAAAGCAACCGCTCCTAAACCAAATGTTGAAGTAACAATAAGGGGTGAAATAACATTCGGTAAAATATGTTTAAAAATAATACGCATTGTACTAGCTCCAGAAGTTTTAGCTGACAAAACATAATCAACTTCTCTTATTTGAAAAACCTGTGCTCTTATAAGACGCATAGTTCCAAACCAACTAAGAGGTAAAAGTGCTACTCCTATTACAATATAATCGACAACTCCAGAACTTATAATTCCAGAAAAATTAAATTTTTCCTCAATATTGTATATAAATTGAGTTATTCTAGGTCTTAGTGTGGCCGCAAGTAATATAATTAGCAAAATATCAGGAAAAGAAGAAACTAATTCTCCCGATCTCATAACTAAAAAGTCAAAAAGTTTTCTATAGTAACCTGCTAATAATCCCATAAATAGACCCAAAAATAAGGATCCAGTAAGTAAGCCTGTAATTGTAACTATCACTGTAGTTTGTATCCCCCATATTACCCTAGATAGAATATCTCTTCCTAACCTGTCCGTCCCTAACCAATTTTCAAAATCAGGGCCTGCTTGTGTTTTTAGGAGATTTGTTTCTGTATAATCATAAGGTGCCAATAAAGGTGCAAATATACCTATTAGATATACCATCAAAAGAATAATAATAGATAAAGAGGCTAATTTTTTCCCAGATAATTGAATAAAAAAAAGCCTAAAACTTGAAATATTTTTTTCATACTTATTCATCATTGCATTTCAATTCTTGGATCTACTAAGGTATATATAAAATCTATAATCAAATTTGCTATAACTAAAGCAGTCGAGCCTATTAGAACGACCGCCATAATTATTGGATAATCTCTTGAATATACCGATTCTAATGAAATTCTACCTACACCGGGAATACCAAAAATAATTTCTACTATTAAAGATCCGCCAAATAAACCAGCTAAAGTAAAACCAATAATTGTAATAACTGGCAGCATAGCATTCCTAAATGCATGCTTCCATAAAACCATAATTTCACTAACTCCTTTTGCTCTTGCTAATTTAACATAATCAGAATCCAATACTTCTAACATTGATGCTCTAACTAACCTAACAAATACAGCTGAACCTGGAATTCCCACAGTAATAGCAGGAAGAATAATTCTTTTGTCAAAGAGTCCACCCCATCCAGAAGTTGGGACAAGATCCAATTTCAAAGCGAAGATCAGAATCATCAAAGGAGCTGTAAAAAACACTGGCATTGCATAAAAAAATAAAGTAGAAATTACTACACCTGGATCTTTGGAAGTACCATAATGAACTGCAGCATAAAAACCTAAAGGGGTACCTATCGAAATAGCTATTAAAAAAGCAATTAAATTTAATTGTGCAGAAACTAATAATTTAGGTAAAAGTAAAGAAGTAACGGGACGATTCTTAAAAACATAAGATTCACCAAAATCTCCCTTAACAGCATTTTTCACATACCTGATCCACTGGAAAACAAAAGGATCATTCAAACCCATTTTATCTCTTATACGTTGCGCAGTTTTTTCGTCATAATTATTCCCCAACTGTACTTCTACAGGATCTCCCGGACCATATGTTCCTAAACCAAAAACTATCAAAGAAACCATTAGTAACAATATTGGCATCCATATAATTCGTCTAATAATATACTTAATCATAATTGTTTTATAAACAATTTATAATTTTCTTTCTATGTTAAAATTAAACTATTCTATTGAAATATTTTTATATTTTGGAACCGTAATTGGTGCAAAGTTGTACCCTTTTACCCAAGGTTTAATCAATGCATAACCATCTGTATCAAACCATAATGGGAATATCGGAGCTTCGTTTATAATGATCTGTTCTGCCTCATTATATAACGCATATCTTATATTATTATCTAATTCGATTTCTGCCTTGAGTATTAGTTCATCCACTTCTGGATTAGAATAGTTGCCATGATTAATATCTGACTCAGTTTCAAACAGTATGTCTATAAAATCCTGAGGGTCTGGATAATCAGCTTGCCAACCAGAACCAGCCCAAACCTGTAATCTTTTTCTATTCATATCTTGCAAATATGTAGCCCACTCAACTTGTTGAATTTCAACCTCAACACCCAACTCAGTCTTCCACATATCTGATATTACTTCAGTATCTAATCCAGGAGATCCGCCTGTCCCAGGGATAGTAACAATAATTCTAGGTCTTGTGGTTGGATCTGCATATTTAGATCTAGCTAAATATTTTTTTGCTAAATCTAAATCATATTCAAGACCTTTTATATTTTCAGAATATCCTGGAAAACCAGGTGGTAATATACCATAAGCAGGCTTTGTTAATCCTGAATAAATCTTTTCTGCAATCAAAGCTTTGTCAACTGAATGTGAAAGTGCTTTTCTGAAATTTATGTCATCAAAAGGAGGTTCTTTTACATTGAATCCGATATAACTAAGGGTAAATTGCGGAGGAACATCTACAAGATCTTTATTTAAAGAGTCATTTGGATCCTTAACTCTCTCTAAATCAGCTAGCCCTACACCTGTAATATCAATTTCATCATTTTCATACATAGCCATTGAAGTCCCTCCAGCCAAATTGAAGATTACACCCTCAATTTTTGCTGGGTCTCCCCAATAATTATCATTTCGACCAATTTTTAATACCTGGCCTATTTGATAATCAATTAAAACAAATGGACCCGTACCAACAGGCTTATCAATCCAATTTTCACCTGTATTTTCTACATACTTTTTGTTAAGAACGAATGCAGTGGGGTACGTTAATTTTGCTAAAAAATAAGTTTTAGGCTTATCGATGATTAATTTCAATGTATGGTCATCAATAACTACTATTCCTTCAGCATCTTTTACGTCACCATCACTCTCAATTATTTTTGTTATCCCAACTATATCGCCTAAATATACTTCTGCATTGTAAGAACCTGTATCAGGGTGAGCTGCTCTTTCAATGGACCATTTAAAATCTGATGCCTTAAGATCATCACCATTTGAAAATTTAAGCCCTTTTCTTAATGTAAATGTATACTCCGATTTATCATCAGAAACGACCCAAGATTCTGCTAGATCAGGAACAATATCTAAGTTTTCATCTAAAGTAACCAATCCAGAAAATAGTTCTACAATGATTCCTGCAGAAGTAGTATCTGTTACCAAATGGGGGTCAAAAGTTGGTGGATCAGAATAGTTCATTCTAAAAATATTATCTAGTTTTCCACTTGAATTATTTGTTGAACTTTGTAAATTTGGTGCAACTTTAGAATTACGCTCTATTGATTGTTCTTCAACAGATGATTCAGAAGAACCACATGAAAAAATTCCAAAAATAAATATGGAAAATAATAAGTATTTAGTGATTTTGATTATGTTTGATTTCATTATTATTAAATTTTACTTAACAATGGGCACTTTTTACAATTCATTAATAGCTTAAAATTCTTATTTATTATTTAATTTTACCTATCAAATAACTTTCTATGAACGAGTCAATATTTCCATCTAAAACCTCTTCAATATTTGATTGTTCAACATTAGTTCTATGATCTTTTACTAGTTTATAAGGATGCATAACATATGAACGAATTTGTGATCCGAAATCTGCAGATATGTGTTCTCCTTTTATTTCTGCTTCTTTTTGTTGGTTCTTAACTATTTCAACTTCCATTATTCTTGATTGCAAAATTTTCATAGCTAGTTCTTTATTGAGTAATTGAGATCTTTCATTTTGAACTGAAACTTTTATATTTGTAGGAATATGAGTAATGCGAACAGCAGTAGAATTTTTTTGCACACTTTGTCCACCCGCTCCTCCAGCTTTAAACACATCTATCCGTAAATCTTTAGGATCAATAATTATTTCTTCTTCTTTTTCTAATTCTGGCATAATTTCTACTAAAGAAAACGATGTGTGTCTTCTATTCCCCGTATCAAATGGAGAAATTCTAACTAAACGGTGTGAACCTTTTTCAGACTGTAATAATCCATAAGCAAAATTTCCTTCTATTTTCATTACAATAGATTTTATTCCTGCTTCATCACCAGTAGACAAATGCAATACATCTAATTTAAATTGTTTACGTTCAGACCATCTTTTATACATTCTAACCAATATTTCTGCCCAATCTTGAGCATCAATCCCACCTGCTCCCTGCTTTATCCCAATAATTGCATTTCGTGAATCAAATTTACCATTTAGTTTCAATTGAATCGATATTTCTGAATGTAATGACTGGAGTATTTCAAAATTATGAATTATATTAGGCAGATCGTTTTCATCATTCAATTCAATGGAAATTTCACAGATCTCTATGATTTCTTTAGATAAATTATCTAAAGTTTTATATTTTTCTAGAAGGTTTTTCTTAAAAGCTAGAGCTTTTAGAAAATTAGTCGCCTTGAAATTATCTTTCCACAAGTCTTCATTAGTTGATTCTTTTTCAAACTCTTCGATTTGTTTTACTAATTTATCAAGGTCAAACATTCCTCAAAGTTTCAAGAATTTGTATTCTTAACTTTGAGGCCTCATTTAATATTTCTTTTAGTTTCATTTGTAATAAAATATTTATGCATGTGTTCCTGCTTTAATTATATTATAAAATTAATAGCTTAAACGGGGCATGGCGTAGCTTGGTAGCGCGTCCGGCTGGGGGCCGGGAGGTCGTAGGTTCAAATCCTGCTGCCCCGACCAATAATTTTAGGAGAAA
>CEWI01105205.1_pt1 | contig 25017 bp, 22 predicted proteins | sample 531271 | NCBI WGS metagenome assembly CEWI01 (sample SAMEA2622499, study PRJEB7988) | marine metagenome | biome: marine biome (ENVO:00000447); feature: mesopelagic zone (ENVO:00000213); material: "saline water (ENVO:00002010), including plankton (ENVO:xxxxxxxx)" | depth 350 m | reverse complement strand
ATATCGCAATCATTAGCAGATTTTATAATTTTTTCAGATAAAATTCCCGAATAAAGAAACTCCAGAATATCTTTCAATTCTAATTTTTCAGTTAAGCAAAGAAATCTATCATCAGATAAAACTTGTTCCTCAATTTCTTTTGGAACTTCTATTTCTTTCTTCTCTTCTTCTACTTGCTCTTCTTTCTCTTCCTCTGCTTCCTCTTCCTCAACAATTTCTGGTATGTTAATTTCAAAATATCGAAGCAAGCTTATTGCATCAACATCACAATTTTCTATATCCAAAATAATCGCTGGAATTTGAAAAATATCTATTTCTGGATTGGTAGGATCAGCAAAGATTATAGACAATTTATCCGACAAGCATTGAGAAGAAATTTTATTAAGACCAGTTGAAGATAATTCTTCTGGGATTTCTATACAATCAATTAATGTTGGTAATTGTGAAAGGATTTGAATAGGAAAGAATCCTCCACTTGAATATATGTATTCTAATGAATCTTTAGTCAAATCGAAGCTGCTCGTGTTACTGATACATTCCAATGTATTGATGTTGTTTGGCAAAATACTTAATAAAGGTTTACTTTCTATAAAACCTTCAAATAAATGTATTTTTTTAGATTCATATTGCTCTCTAGTAGAAGGTTCTAAACAAAAGAGTGAACCCAAAGTATATGTAAACATAGGTGCACCAAAAGTTTCTCCCAAGTAATCAAATTTTTCAACTAAATTATTTTGTTTAATACAATTTAATTCTATTTCATTAAGTTGTATGTTTTGTAATAAAAATAAACCATGCAAAATTCTGTAATTGGTATTTTCATCAATACAATCAGAAAGCTTTTGTGATGGTAAAGAATTATCAGATACAAAATTTATCATCTCTTCTTTATTAGAAAATTTAGATAAAAGGCAATTCTGTTGATCCTCGGGTAATTCACCAACAAAAGCATCAAAATTAACTAATGGGTTTATAGTTATAGGAGTGGTTATCTCTTTAACTTCTATATCTGTTTTATCATTACAACTTATAACAATAAGTAATAACAAAATATAAATGAATTTCTTCTTCATAAATTTATTTTATCAAGTTAACGGGGTTTCAAAATAGAATATTATTTGTAATCATTATAAATTAATAACATCTAAGTAAAAAAAATAATTTATGAATAGTAAAGCTGCAATTCATACTGAGCATGGAAAAAAACTAACCCTTGGAGATGTTCAAATACCCGACCCAAGGCCTGATCAAGTATTACTAAAACTTCATTCCAGTGGAATATGTCATAGTCAATTACACCAAATGCACAATCCTGAAGCTCCAACTCCAGCTCTATTAGGACATGAAGGCACTGGTACAGTAATTGCTATAGGATCTGATGTAAATCACGTACAAGAAGGGGATCTAGCTATAGTGACTTGGGTTGATAGAAAGCCAGTTATAGGAAGACCATCATATCCCGCAACAGGAGTCACTTTTAACGAAGCGCCACTAAGTGGAGTTACATACACTTGGGGGGAAGATGTACTTGTTAGATCAGGATACGTAGTAAAAATACCAAAAACATCAGATAAATATAAATCATCCATTATTGGCTGTGCAGTTTTAACAGGAGCTGGAGCAGTTTTACATACAGCAAAAGTCCGCCCAGAAAATTCTGTAGCAATTTTCGGAGTTGGAGGAGTTGGTTTATCTGCTCTTATAATGGCTAATATTTTAGAAGCTTATCCAATAATTGCTGTAGATATTTCAAATGAAAAACTAGAATTTGCAAAAAAATTTGGTGCCACACATGTAATAAATTCAACAAATCAAGATCCTGTAGAAGCAATACACGAATTAACTTCTGGAGGTTCAGATTTCTCATTTGACACAATTGGATTAAGGATTACTAATGAACAGATATTGCCCAGTGTAAGAGGAGGAGGATCTGGAGCTGAAAATATCGGAGGTATGGCAGTTTTAGTAGGAATGCCAGGAAATGAGATGACACTTGATCCTGGGCATTTTATGCGTCATCAAAGACAATTCAGAGGATCATTAGGTGCCACTTACCCAGATAAAGATTTCCAAATGTATCTGAGACTTTATGAAGAAGGAAAATTTCCTTTAGATCAATTAATTACTAAAGAGTATAAGCTTGAAGAGATAAATGAAGCTTGTGATGATCTTCAAAATGGAAGGATATCAGGAAGGTCAATTATTAATTTTGATGATTAAATACCTAAATATTTCAAACTCCCTGATTTAGAAAATTCATCTAAATTTATTTCCTTTTTTCTGAATCCAGCTTCTATAAAAGCATAAGCTAAAGAAAGGGATTTGATCCCTTCAACAATTCCAACTTCTGGTTCTTTAGAATTTAATTTAGACTTGATGAAATCTAAATATTCTATCGCAATAATTTTTCTATCATATTCAGGAAAGTCATAATTAAACCCTCCATCAACAAATTCACCGAAAATTGTTTTTGTATCATCATCAAGTTTAAAAGAAGAAAATTTTTTCAATAAAGCGTTACCCGAAATATTTTTGTTTCCTTCTTTAAGTAAAATTGGGTTCCCAGATCTTGAAATCGATCTTTTAAGACTCATTTTTGTACCATGGATCCAGGACTCATTTATAAATAAATTCGGAATTGCATCAGAAATCAAAACAGATCCGATAGCTCCAGATTTAAATTTCAAGGTTGAAATTATAGTATCTACTGCATTTTGTGTTATTTTTTTTGTAGAATCGTAATCTTCAATTCTATGACTATAAAATTCTTGTAAATTATGATTAGTTTGTTTCATAGTTAATAAATCACGTTCGGGAATTAATATTTTTGAAATCCCACTTACAGATTGAACTGGACCCAAAAAATATAATAATAGATCTGCATTGTGAATCCCTGCATCAAGAACTACTCCTCCACCTTTTTCTTTTTTAGTCCTCCATCCTGTTCCATGCATAACTTTTCCTTGTGAAAAAGAGGATTCATAATCAGTTACAACAATTGGATCTCCAAACTCTTCAGAGTCGATCACAAATTTTGTAAATCTGTTTATCGGATCTCTTCTAAAATTTTCAAAAAGAGCAAAGTGTTTTTTAGTTTGTTTTTGAATTTCTAATAATTCATTAGCATAGGAAAGAGACAATGAAATTGGTTTTTCACACATAACATCCAAGTTTTTTTTCATTGATAAAATACCTATAGAATGATGTGTTTCATTAGTAGTGGCTATATCAACAGAGTCAAGAGAAACATTAGAATTAAAAAGATCGTTCAAACTATTAAATCTATCAACTTTTTTTTTAGTGTTCTTAAATAGATGGTCAGATAAATATAAGGCTGAAGCATCATTATTATCAACTAATGCAACCAAGTCTAATTCATTATCATATTTTAGATATTCAATATATCCTAATAAATGTCTAAAACCCATTCCTCCACATCCAATTAAAGCAAATTTATTAGACATTTAAGTCAACATTCTTTCTAGATCCTTCAAGTGATCTGGAGAAGGATCAAATCCTACTCCCAAATTATTCACTATTTCAGTGATTTTGTTACAGAATGGGGTTGGAATTCTATTACTCTTACCAATTTTTGAAACATATCCCGTTAGATAATCAATTTCTGTTCTGCGTTTTTTTAATACATCTTGACCAAAAGAGGGCCTACTTAAAGAACCAGCAAGATTAGCAGCTTCCAAAAATTGAGACTTGATTTCTTCTAATTTTTTCCCATTAGCGCCATCGATAAAATCTTCCGGTTCCATGCCCATTATTTTACCCATTTTAAATCCAGAAGATTTAGCAACTTTTACCACCTCTGCAGCTATCTGAATAGCAATATTTTGAGTTATTGTTTCAGTTCTAACTTTAGAAGTCCCCCATCCCGTAAGACCTGCCAAAGGATTAGCCATGCAATTAATCATTAGTTTGGACCATCTTTCCCCAAGTAAATTTAATGTATAATCTGTCTTCCCAACTGATTGCATTATTTGAACAAATTCTATTAATCTGTCAGATTTGGAATTGTTAAATTCTCCAACTTTAAAACAAACATCTTTTCTATTATCAGTTCGCATTACTATTCCTGGTTCGTAAATTGCTGCAGAAATGGTTATTATACATCCTAATGTTTTATCTTCTCCAACAATTTTGGCTACCGTAGGATCATTTATACCATTTTGAAAATCTATATAGAATCCTTCTTCTTTTACATATTTTTTTATTGCTATAGTTGCCCAGTCAGTATCATAAGATTTAACAGAAATAATAACCAAATCAAATTTTTCCTTGATTTGTTGTAATTCGTTTAAATTGATAGCTTCTGGTTTACATTTATAAAGAGATTCAGAGGTAGAAACCAATAATCCAAATTTTTTTATTTGAGAGATGTGTTCAGTCCAAGTATCAATTAGGGTAACATCGTGTCCTGCTCTAGATAATAATCCACCTACAACACCTCCTATCCCACCTGCCCCCATGATTCCAATTCTTTTTTTGCTGTACATCTATAAGAACCCTTCTAATAAAATTAAAAAAATCTTTCAAGAGAAAATTCATCAAGGTCAAAATTGGTAGAGTTATTAATTATCAAAGAAGAACAAATTTCACCTATTGCTGGGGTGAATTTAAAGCCATGGCCGGAACACGGAGAACAGATAATGATATTTTCATCATCTGGATGAGAATCAATTAAAAAATCTTGATCTGGTGTATCTGTATACATACAAACTTTAGAATCGATTAGATCACCGTTACCATCAGGTATGTGTTGTTCCAAAAAGTCTCTTACTGTTTTGAGATCTGAATCATTGGATTCTCTAATTAAGGTATCTGGATCTACAAAATCACCATTATGATGCATTGCTACTTTGAAACCACGGTTTTCTATATTAGGCATTGCATAAAAACTTAATCCATTGTCTAAATCCCAACCAGTATTTGGCATATTTATAGATTTGAATTTATCGGGATTTTTCCTTGGAGAAAACCAAAATAAAACTTGTCTTTCAACTTTTATAGGCAATTTTAAAGTAGGAAGAAGTTTCGTTATCCAAGCTCCTGAAGAAAAAACTAATTTTTCAGCTTTATAATTACCCAAATTTGTCTCAACCAAATAATAATTAGATTTTTTACTCCATCGGATTACCCTCTCATTATATTTATGAATAGAACCTTTATTTAATGCAGTATTTAACATATGATTTATGGAATTCTCAACAAATACTGCTCCACCGCGACTTTCAAATAAACCAATGTATTCATTTGGTGGATTTAGAACGGAAAATTTTTGTGATATTTCATCAGTTGTCATTTTTTTTATGGGAATATCATATTTATTAGCTGATTTAATGGCACTTTCAATATCACCAGTTTTACGCCCAATAAGTAACCCGCCATAAGTATCTATAATAGGAACCTTAGAATTTTCATTCATTTCAAACCAAATTTCATATGCTCTTTGAACAATTGGAACATACGAGGTCCCTTCGTGATAAGCTTCTCTAATTACTCTTGTATGACCTAACGACGAGCCAAATTCATGTGGTGGTAAATAACTGTCAAAACCAATAACTTTGATACCATTATGAGAAAGGAACATTGATGTAGCACTACCCATTGCTCCCAAACCAATTATAATTACATCTGAAGTATTATTCATAAAAAAATATAAAAATCGAATACAATAATTTCTATTACTTAATCATTAGTTAAGGAATATACATGAAAAAAATATTAATTACAGGTGGATCAGGATTAATAGGAACCATTTTAAATAATCATTTAATGGCAAATTATGAAGTCCATAATCTTGATATTAATAAACCAAAGAACAAAGAACATAATATATTCATAGGAAATATGAATAAATATGAAGATGTTTTAGAATCTTCTAAAGATGCCAGTATCATCATACATTTAGGAGCTGCTGTGCAAATGGATTCCGACTGGAAATTAGTATTTAATAATAATATAGAATCTACAAAAAATGTTTATGAAGCTGCAAAAAACAATAATGTAAAAAAAGTTATATTTGCAAGCTCTAATCACGCAATTGGACTTTTCGAAAATGATAGCCCATACAAAGAAATTGTGAGAGGTGAATACAAAAATTTAGATCCAAAAAAAATAAAGAAAATCGATGAAAATGTCCCTGTAAGACCAGACTCTTTTTACGGAGTATCTAAAGCATTTGGAGAAGCTATTGGAAGATATTATTATGAAACCTATAAAATTCAATCAATTAATTTAAGAATAGGAACTGTTCAAAAAATAGATTCACCAAAAAGTTCTATAAGACACTATGCAACCTGGTTGTCCCATAAAGATATAGCTCAGTTGGTGGAAAAGTGTATAATTCATGATTTGAAATTTGAAATATTTTACGGTGTTTCAAATAATAAATGGAGATTTTGGGATATACAAAATTCATATAATAAAATTTCTTATGAACCTGTAGAAAATGCAGAAAATTATAGATAAAAGGAGTAGTTATGAGTATAAACATTAATCTAAGTAATAAAAAAGGTATCATTTTTGGTTTAGCAAATCAAAGATCTATTGCATGGGCTATTTCAGAAAAATTAATGGAAGCAGGAGCAGAATTAGCTTTCACTTATTTAGACGACAGGCTTTTAAAAAGTATCAATCCCTTGTTAAAAGATCGTGATAATTTATTGTTAAAATGTGACGCAAATAATGAATCAGATGTACATAAAGTTATGGAAGCATTTAAATCAAAACATGGAGAAATAGATTTTATAATTCATTCAATAGCCTTTGCTAATAGAGAAGATTTAGGTGGAGATTTTTCTAATCTTTCTAAAGCTGGTTTTTCATTAGCATTAGAAACTAGTTCTTACACTTTGATAACTATAGCAAGACAAGCTTCAAAATATTTCTCTAAGACAGGAGGATCAGTTATATCAATGACTTTCGATGCATCAAATCGAGTTTATCCTGGATACAATGTGATGGGCATAGCTAAAGCTGCCTTAGAAAATATAAATAGACAACTGTCAGCAGAATATGGACCAAGAAAAATCAGATTTAATTCTATTTCAGCAGGACCTTTGCCTTCTTTATCTGCACGCAGTATCCCTGGATTTACAGAAATGAGAAAAGCTCATGAACAAAGATCACCTATTAAAAGACCAATAACTCATGAAGAGGTTGCAAACACAGCTTTGTTTTTGGTTAGTGATTTATCCACAGGAATTACTGGCAGTATCATTCCCGTAGATGGGGGTTATGGAATAATTGCCCTATAAAAAAAAAGAATCCAAAATTTTCTACGGCTGGTGGATTGTTATATCTTCAGGAATTGTTCAATGGTATTCGTCTGCAGTTTTTTGGCGAGGATTCCCGCCTTTTTTTGATGCAATTCTTTCAACATTTGGATGGAGTAGTGCAGCTACAGGAGCTGCCCTTTCAGTACAAAGATCTGAAAGTGGTTTAATATCGCCTTTTGTAGGGACCGTAATCAAAAAGTTTGGTCCCAAAAAAGTTATGGCTTTTGGTATATTCCTAACTGGAGGTTCATTCATATGGATGAGTAGAATGAATAGTCTTTGGGAATTTTATGGTTCAATAATAGTATTAACTTTTGGGATGTCATTTGGTACTTTTATCATTTTTGTAGCAGTAGTTGGTAATTGGTTTCAAAAAAACAGAGGAAAAGCACTCTCAATTTTAATGGCAGGAGCGGGTTTAGGAGGTATCACAATCCCATTAATAGTATTAGGAATAGATACTTTTGGATGGAGAGATATGCTTTTATGTATAGGAGTAGGATTTTGGATTATTGGATTTCCCACTTCCTTAGTATTGAGGTGGAATCCAGAAGATTACGGTCAATATCCTGATGGAAAAAAACCCTCATCTAAAGAAATATCTACCCTAGGTAAAGACCAAAGAGAATCAGGCATGGGGGTGAAGAAAGTTTTAAGGAATAGAAATTTTTGGCAATTAGCGTTTGCAACAGGTATTAGCCAAGCAATATTTACTAGCAATTTATACCATTTTACTGCTTTTAAAGAATTTGGACTTACTACTTCCTTTGCAGCATTAATTATAGGTTTTTCGTGGTGGGGTGATATTACTGGAAGGGTAACTATAGGATTTATAACCGATAGGTTTGATAGAAAAATTCTTTTATCAATTTCTTTTACTTTATTATCTTTAGGAATAATTGGTATTAGTATAATCGGTAGCCAAAATAATTATTCTTTTCTTCCTCAATCTTTGGGTATCGTTTTATTTATAGTTTTCTTTGGTTTAGGTTTTGGTTCTTCAGTCCCTCTAAGACTCACTTTAGCAGCTGATTATTTTGGTCGAAAAAATTTTGCTTCCGTAGTTGGAATATTAAATTCAGTAGGTGCTATATTTGGAACATTTACGCCTTTGTTAATTGGATTGACAAAAGATTTTACTGGTCATTATGAATATGCATTTTTCATACTATCTGTATTGATGATTTTATCGATACCACTAGTCCTTACTTTACAAAAAACTAATAAATAGATAAAAAAAAGTAAAAAAAATAATGAATATTTTTTGATAGCAATCTATTCTCTATATAACCCAAAAAAATTCGTTTTTTGTTTTTAAGGAAAGAGTTTTAATTGAATTCATTTGTGCATTTACATAACCATTCAGAATATAGCTTGCTTGATGGGATGAGTAACCTAGATAAGATGGTCAACAAAGTAAAAGAAAATAACCAGAAGGCCATTGCTATAACTGATCATGGAAATATGTATGGAGCAATTGATTTTTACAAGACAAGTAATAAATATGGTATAAAACCAATAATTGGTCTTGAAGCATACGTTGCTCCAGTAGACAGTTTATCCAAAGCTCCAAATGAAAAAACTCCTTATCATATAACCCTTCTATCACAAAATGAAACTGGATATAAAAATTTAATGAAATTAGTTACTCATTCAAACATTAATGGGTTCTATTACAAACCTAGGATAGACAGAAAGGTTCTTGAACAATACAATGAAGGATTAATCGTTTTATCCGGTTGCCCCTCTTCTGAATTATCAAAAGCTATTATAGATGAAGATAATAAAAAAATTTCAGATACTGTTGGCTGGTACAATGAAGTTTTCAAAGATAGATATTTTTTAGAAATAATGAAACATGATGGAGTTCCAAACCAGGAAAAAATTATAAAAAATTTACTTGAAATTCATAATAATAATAATTTGAAAATTGTTATAACAAATGATAATCATTATGTTGATCAAACAGATTCTAATTCCCACGAAATTCTTACTTGTCTCCAAACAAATTCAAATATCAATGATCCAAAAAGATTTAAATTTGACGCAAATACATACCATATCAAAACAACTGAAGAAATGTGGGAAGAATGGAAAGAACTTCCAAGTGGTTTAATTACAACATCCGAAATAGCAGAAATGTGTAACATAAAAATTGATCTTTCAAAAAGCCTGCTCCCTAAGTTTGATTGCCCCGATACTATGTCTTCTATGGAATATTTAAGAATACTTGCTTTTGAAGGAATGAAGAACAAATTCCAAAATCCAGATAAGAATTTAAAAGAAAGATTAGAATATGAATTAAACGTAATTGAAAAAACTAATTTTCCAGATTATTTTCTTGTTTGTTGGGATATTTTTAAATTTGTAAATAACAAGAAAATCTTATCTGCAGTTAGAGGATCAGCGGCAGCAAGCCTTGTTCTTTATTGTCTTGAAGTTACCCAAATAAATCCTCTAGAACATTCTCTAGTATTTGAAAGATTCCTAAATTTAGAGAGAAGAGAAATGCCTGACATAGATATGGATTTCCAAGATGATAAAAGAAATGAAGTAATGAAATATTGCGTTGAGAGATATGGCAAAGATCATATAGCACAAATAATAACATTTGGAACTATGGGAGCAAAGGCTTCTGTAAGAGATGTAACCAGAGCTTTGGATCTTCCTTTATCACTGGGGGATAAATTGGCAGGATTAATTCCAACTAGAGTAGGCACAAAAATAGAAGATGCAATACAAATAGAAGAATTTAATAATTTTGTAAATTCTGACAATGATGCTAAAAGAGTAATAAGATTCGCCTCAAAATTGGAAGGAACGGTCCGGCATGCTTCGACTCATGCAGCAGGAGTCGTGATTTCTCAAAATAAATTAACTGAAAATGTTCCTCTCCAAAATTCTACTTCAAATGATTTAGATGCTCCTCCTACTACTCAATATGCAATGGGACCTATAGCTGAAGTAGGATTATTAAAAATGGACTTTTTGGGATTAACTAATTTAACTATTTTGTCTAAAACTGAAGAACTTATCAAAAACAAACAAAAAATAGAATTTGATATTTATAAAATACCACTTGATGATAATAAAACTTTTCATTTATTAAGTGAAGCCGATACATTTGGAGTTTTTCAATTGGAATCAACCGGCATGAAAAGATATGTTAAAGAATTAAAACCATCAAATATTTCTGATATAGCTGCTATGATAGCACTTTATAGACCTGGACCAATGGAACACATTACAAAGTTTATTGAATCTAAATACGGCAAAAGGGAAATAGAATATCCTCATGAAATTCTTAAAGAAATATTATCAGAAACATATGGCATAATTGTTTTTCAAGATCAGGTATTGAGAATTGCACAGGCATTTGGTGGGTATACTTTGGGCGAAGCAGATATATTAAGAAAGGCTATGGGTAAGAAAATACCTAAAGTAATGAAAGCAGAAAAAGATCGTTTCATAAAAGGAGCTGCAAATAAAAATTTTGACAAAAATATAGCAGAAAATATTTTTGAATTAATAGAACCTTTCGCAGGATATGCATTCAACAAAGCGCATAGCGTTTCATATGCTATGATTGCATATTGGACCGCTTTTTTTAAAGCAAATTATAAAGTTGAATATTTTACTTCCTTATTAAATTCAATAAAATCTAATCCAGAAAAAATTGCTGATAGTCTTAAGGAAATCAGAAAAACAGAGATCGAAATATTACCTCCTAATATAAATAGCTCATTTTCTGAGTTCATAATTGAAGAAAAAGATAATAAATTTTCTATTAGATTCGGATTAAGTGCTTTAAAAAATATTGGAGAAAATTCGATAAATAAAATCATCAAAGAGAGAATAAATAATGGTTCATTTGAATCTATTGAAAACTTTTGTGAAAGGATGGATTCGAGTTGGATAAATAAAAGAATTCTAGAAAGTTTAATTAAATCAGGATCTTTTGATGAATTTGTAGATAGAGGTAGTCTTTTAGATTCGATGGAAAAGATTTTATTACAAATCTCTAATCACACAAATTTAAGAAATAGTAATCAATCTACAATGTTTGATTTATTTGGAGATGAAGTGTCTACCCCCACAACAGAAATTTTTCTTCCAGAAGAAAAAACAGAAGATAAGGAAAAGATTTTATGGGAAAAAGAAATAATAGGAATAAATTTTACAGAAAATCCTATACATAAAATTTTATCAAATGAAAAAAATAAGGGGTTCGTTGTTTCTCTAGAACAAATTAATAATCTAAATAATGGAACCAATGTAAAAATAATAGGCGAAGTAAGTTCTTTCGAAAAAAGAACTTCTCGCAAAGGATCTAATTTTATGGTAGTTAAATTGGAATTAATTGATGGATCTACTGAGGTAATTGTATGGGAAAACAATATGTTGCCTAAATATGAAATAAATTTGTGGATAATTGGTGCATTGATAATGGTTGAAGGAAAATTAAATATTCGCAATGGTTTATTTTCTACGTGGTTTAATAACGGTATCCCATATTCGGATTTTTCAATGATAAACGATACCAATAATAGAAATTCTAAGGAAAAAGATAATGCAAAAATTGAAGCTCATACACCAAAAATTACACAAGATGATTACAAAGAAAAGAAAATTAATGAATTGACAGATATAACTGAAATTCCTAACGACAAAAAGAGTTTATTTTCTGAAATGGTCCTTACCATTAATGAAAATCTTCCCTCACAACAAAGTGATTTTATTTTAGACGATATCGTAAGAATTCTTTTAGATAACAAAGGGTCTGTTCCAGTAAAATTGATTGTTCAAAATGATAGAGATAAAATAAAACTTGATCTACCTTTTGCGCCAGTAAGTATTTCTGAAACTCTAACTAATAAATTAAGTCAAATTATTGGATCTAAGAATATTTTTTATAAAAATTAATTATTCACTTCTTAGAGCTTCTATCGGATCTAATTCAGAAGCTCTATAAGCTGGATATGCTCCACTTATAAGCCCTACGAAAAACGAAACTACAAACGCTATAATTACACTTGTTGGAGTAACGACGGCTGAAAGATTTTCTGCATCTCCAAAAGATATATCACTAAGATTTAAACAAATAATTATTCCTATAATTATTCCTAAAATACCTCCAAGCAAACAAATAGTTAATGCCTCAGTAACAAATTGCAATCTAATATCAAATTTTGTTGCTCCGATAGATCTTAAAGTCCCAATTTCTCTAGTTCTTTCTGTCACACTAACAAGCATTATGTTTCCAACGCCAATAGCACCAACTAAGAGAGAAATTCCTGCTATAGATCCCAGAAATAAAGTAAGTGCTCCTGTTACTTGATTTGAAGCTTCCAAAAGTTGATCCATACTGGTAATTTCAAAATCCGGTTTATCTACATTATGTATCAATTTTAAATTTTCACTTATCTTATTAGAAACAAGTTCTTTTTCAACATCATCCTCTGATCGGACTATTATTCTGAAAACATTAACGTCTCCTGTAGGATTTCTTAAAAATCCAATTCTGTTTTGCATTGTTGATACAGGGATAAATACAGAAAAATCATCATCATCTTTCCCTCCTTTAGGTTTCATAACACCAGTCACTAAAAATCTAAAATCGAATCTATTAAACAGACTCAATCTAACTATTTTGCCAATTGCTTCTTGATCAGGAAAAAGAGTTTTTGCAATTTCTGACCCTAGTACCATTCTCAAAGCTTTTGTATCTACATCTTTTTGAGTAATAAATTCACCGGATAAAGTTTCAGTTGAAATTACATCAATATATTCTGGAGTTGTCCCAAAAACAGTAGCTTCAACATTATAATTCCCGGCTATTAGCTGAGCTGGAAAATCTATTTGAGGAGCGATGTTTCTCACCCCAGAAATATTGCTACTTATCAATTTTTCTGCATCACTTAGAGTTAAAGATAATCCAGAATTTCTTGCTCCTTGCACTCCAGTTGTACTATCTTCAGAACTTGCAGTAATAAAAAGAAGATTTGTACCTAAAGCCGTAATTTCATCTTCTACTTGTTTTTTTATTCCCTGACCTAAAGAAACCAATACAATCACAGAAGTGACACCAACAATAACACCTAAAGCAGTAAGTCCACTCCTTAAAGGGGTTGAAATTATTGATCTAAAAGCAAAATTGATTGCATCAAATATACTCAAATAAACTCTCCTATATTACCATTCCATCTTTCATCTCTATAATTCTTGTTGCATTTCTTGCTACAGAATTATCGTGCGTAATTATTATTACGGTTATACCTTCTTCCGATAGATTTTTGAAAATCCCGATTATTTCTTCCCCTGTTTTGGTGTCTAATGCACCAGTTGGTTCGTCAGCAAGAATGATTTTTGGTTCTCCTACTAAGGCTCTAGCTATGGAAACTCTTTGTTGCTCTCCTCCAGATAATTCCACAGGAGAATGGAAGATTCTTTCTCCTAATCCAATTTTACTTAAAGCAACAATAGATTTTTTTCTTCTGTCTTTATCTTTTCTATAAATTAATGGCATTTCTACTTGTCTAACAGCAGATAATCTAGGAATTAAATTATAAGACTGAAATACAAATCCAAATACTTTTCCTCTAATTTTAGATCTAGTTTTATCATTCATTGTAGATACATCATTATTTGCTAAAATATATTTCCCTTGAGTTGGACGATCAAGTAAACCTATTATATTCATCATTGTACTTTTGCCAGAACCTGATGGTCCTTTTATAGCTACAAACTCGCCTTGAGACAATTTCAAATTAACTTCTGATAGTGCATGTACTTGATTAAAACCAGTATCAAAGATTTTTGATACTTTTTGTAGTTCTATCACTACCTACCTCCTCTCGGAGGTGGACCTCCCCTAGGAGGACCTTCTGTTAATTCATCTATAGATTTCATTTCTTTGTCATCATTTGTGGATTTGATATCAGCTATAGTTTTTATAAATATACTATCTCCTTCTAATAAACCATTTATGATTTCAGTATTTTCTCCATCTGTCAGACCCGTTTTAACTTCTTTGTATTCTATCCCAGAAGAGTTAGTGGATGTTATAACCTTAGTTATACCTTTTTCTAGTACTATTGCTGAACTCGGAACTATCAAAACATCTTGTACAGATTTTTGAAGTAATGTTACAGTTCCATTCATTCCTTCTGCAGGAAGCTCATTAGATAAAAAGCTTAGTAAAGGGCTATCCGAACTCAAATTATTTAAATTAAATCCTCCCGTACCACCAGACGATCTTTCTCTCATAGCTGACATTCTTCCTTGCATACCAGCAGGCATCATTCCTTCAAGCATTCCAGCCCCCATGGATCCAGCTAAAGATTCTAGCAATGGAGCAAAATTTCCTATAACTGTAATAATTTCAAACCCTTGTATAAATCTTGCTGTTACTGGGTAAGTAACGACGCCCTGTTGAACATTGGGGACTTCCAAAATAGACATTACTTGTATTATAAGTGGTGATTCAGGCATTGAATCTAAGGCAACTATCCCATACATGCCTTCTTCCATTTCTATGAATTCTGCTTCAGATGCTATGATGTTCATTTGAGTAGATAACGGATCCGTTAAAGTTACAAAGCTTTGACCAGATCCTACAAATTCACCTTCCTTAAAATTAATAGAAGAGATTTGACCTTCAAAGGACGCAAATAATTTTGTTTTTGATAAATTTTCTTCTGCTTGTGATACCAAGTATTGTTGAATAGATATGTCATTTTGTTGACTTAAAAGGTCATTTTCATCAGTACCTTTTTTTACATTTTCAAGTGATAATTGAGTTTTCTTTAGGTTTTCTTCAGCTAAAGCTATTTCATCAGGATCTGTTCCAGATTTAATGTCCTCTAATGATAATAATCTTCTATCCAAATTTTCTTTGGCTTGAGTTTCTAACTTTGACAGCCTATCTATATCGGCTTGAGAAGGATTTAATAACTTCTCTTTAGTAATCTGTACGTCAATTAGGCTTGCAGAAGAGCTGTCTATTTGGTTTTGAGAAACGATGATTTGTTCAATTGATGAACTGTAATCAGTATTAGCACTTATTAATGTTTTAGATAAATCCATCTCAGTGGAATCTGCTTTACAACAAGTGAAAATTTCGTCTATTATTGCATCGGTTATAGTTTTTGTAAAAGGGATTTTAGTAAAATCTCCGCTACAAACATCACTTCTATTCGGTAAATTTTCATTATCACAATAAGTATTTATTGTTTCTATAAGAACAATCTTCTTTGCTTCTTGGTTTATCTTTGCATTATCTAACTGTAAATCTGCATTCGATAAAGTATATTCTGCTTGAATTATAAGTTTCTCAATATTACTTAATTGGATTGCTGTTGGATTAACAAGTTCATTATAATTTTTTTTTGCAAGAATATAATTTGCTTCCGCCTGAGAAACCAATTCTGCTGCTGCTTTTAATTGTTCTTCGGAAGGAAAGTCTTTTAATTGTTTTAGATTATTCTCTGCTTGAGATACTAGATATTGTGCAGATTCTATTTCTTCTTGGGAAGGGAAAGCTTTTAATTTTTCCAATTGAATTTTTAAATTTTCCAATTGAATCTTTGATCTTTCCAAGGCATTTTCCAAATCATAAGAATTTAATTCAGCTAACAATTGACTTTCTTTGACCAGATCACCTTCCTTAACATTAACTTTTAATATTTCACCATTAGTTCCAAAAGATAAATTGATTTTTTTATCTATTTCAGTACTCCCAGAAGCAATGAGTAAATCGGCAATGGTACCTCTATCAACAACATGTTCAATATACACAATTTCTTGAGAATTATCCTTCGAATTACCTAACCAAAACCATGCAAGATAACTAATTATCAAAAGAAGCGAAATTGAAAAGCCAAAGATAAATTTTTTTCCAAATTTTTTTTGACTTTGATTGATAATCTGATCTATGTCTTCTGAATTATCCATTAACTTGACCGATAACGTTCTTTATCTGAACAATATTTTTTTTGTTTAAATAAGTATTATACAGCTGAATTTGAACTTTTAATATTTGCAAATACTATCATTCCACTTGCATGAAAAAGATTAAATTGAAGATATGAAAACAGTTTTTATTACAAGGAGACGCTTCTTATAGGATTTGGATTTATAAAAAAAAATATCAAGAAAATGTGTAAATATAGTGAAGAAATTTTGAAGTTAGATAAAATATAGAAAACTATACTAGACTTAAAGTTATGTACAAAATTAATGGACTTAAACAATCTCTGAGATTACCAGTAATAGGAGCTCCTATGTTTACTATTTCGAATCCAAACCTTGTTATAAGCCAGTGCAAATCAGGAATAATAGGATCATTTCCAGCACTAAATGCAAGAGAACCTGAAGATTTAGATAAGTGGATTAGAGAGATTAAATCTGCATTATTAGATTTTGAAAAAAACAACCCTGATAAGAAAGCTGCACCCTTTGCTGTAAACCAAATATGTCACAAATCAAATATTAGATTATATCGAGATTTGGAAACCTGTGTGAAACACGAAGTCCCAATTATAATATCAAGCGTGGGGGCTCCAAATGAAATTGTTGATACCGTGCATAGTTATGGAGGTAAAGTTTTTCATGACGTAATTAATATAAAACATGCTAAAAAAGCTGCAGACTTAGGAGTAGATGGGCTCATTCTTGTTTGTGCTGGGGCTGGTGGACATGGCGGGACGTTATCTCCTTTTGCGTTATTGAGGGAAGTAAAAGAATGGTTTGAAGGAATAATTATTCTATCTGGAGCAATCGCTGATGGTTATACAATTGCTTCATCAATTGCACTAGGAGCGGATCTTGCTTACATAGGTTCAAGGTTTATTACTACAATAGAGGCAAACGCTGATGAGGTATATAAAAAAATGATTGTAGATAGTTCTGCTGAAGATATTATCTATACTTCTTATTTTTCAGGAATTCACGGTAATTATTTAAAACAGTCGATAATAAATTCTGGACTAGATCCTGACAATTTACCCATAGGAGATAAAAAACAAACAAATTTTAATAAAAAAGAAAAAAAACCTAAAACATGGAAGGATATTTGGGGATCAGGACAGGGTATAGGTAGGATTAATAATATTACCACAGTGGAAAAAACTGTAATTGAGATGGAAAGAGAATTCAATCTCGCAATAAATGATCTAGATAAAAAAATAAAATTAGTATAGGAAACAATATGAATATGGAAAAATTTAAACAACTTTATTCTAAAATGTTATTTCGATGGGCACTATGGTTTATTATAGGAGCAATTATAGCAATAATAATCAAGAGATTCTAATATTCCAACTCACCAATGGTTGCACTATAATTATGGTCGAAATAGTACCTTTTTACGAATTCAGATTTATCTAAAGTTTCTTGAGTTATTTTTTTTAAAACACCCTCTCCATGTCCATGTACTATTCTTATTTGAGATAAATTATTATTTAAGCAATTTATAAGGTGTTGCTCAATGGCAATCTTTGCTTCTTCAGCTCTCATTCCGTGCAAATCAATAGAAATTTTATTGTCATCTAACATAATTAAAAGAAATATTATGTATATTATATTTCATAAAAAAAGCAAATAATAAGAAAAAATAATGAGAATTGCAACTTTAGGAATATCACATGAAACGAACACTTTTTCAAGTACACCAGCAACATATGAAGAGTTCGAAAAAGGAGAAATCAAAAGAAATGATCAAATAATAGATCATTTCAAAGGATCAAATTATACTATTGCAGGATATATGGACGCAGCTAAAGATTTTGGTTTTGAACTTATACCACTAATGTATGCAAATACTGGGCCCATTGGAACAATAACTAAAGATGCTTATGATAGGTTATCTTCTGAAATGTTTGAAATGTTGAAAAAAGAGGGACCGTGGGATGGTGTATTATTAGCAAATCATGGAGCTGCTGTTTCTGAGGAATTTCCTGATATGGATGCTGAATTTACAAGAACAACAAGAGAAATTGTAGGTCCTGATGTCCCTATTGGTATAACCTTGGATATGCATGCAAATATCTCAAAATATACCGTAGAAAATACTAATATATGTATTGTTTGGAGAACATGTCCGCATCTAGATCCAAAGCCAAGAGGTTATAAATGTGCATCTTTAATTGTTAAAACTATTAATGGAGAAATCAAACCAACTCAAGCTATTGAAACTCCTCCAATGTTAGTAAATATTGTTAAACAATTTACAGGACAAGAGCCAATGAAAAGCCTAGTTGAAGAATGCGTTAATGCAAACAAAATTACAAGTGTTCTTGATACCTCAATAGCTGAAGGATACCCTTATGCTGATGTACTTGAAATGGGCATGTCTTGGATAACTATTACTGATAATAACCAAAGCTTAGCTGAAGAAATTTCAAAAAGTTTAGCTTTGAGAGCATGGGAAAAAAGAGAGGACCTAAATAAGCCAGTTCATAGTATAAAAGAAGCATTAGAAATAGCCACTAAAAAATATGTTGGTCCCAAACCTAAAGGTACAGAAAATTACGTACCAAATGATGGATCTGCACTTCAAGAATCTGTCAAAACAAATCATTCTCATCTTGGCCCGATGGTTCTTATGGATGTAGGAGATAACATTGGCGGAGGATCGACTGCTGACTCTACACATATAATAAAAAAAGCCAAAGAGATGAAAATCGAAGGTTATTTACAAAGTATTTATGATCCAGAATCAGTAGAAATATGTGTTAAAGCTGGAGAAGGAAAAGAGATAACAATTGATGTAGGAGGGAAAACGGATGACATGCATGGAGATCCTATAAAAATTACAGGTATAGTAAAAAAAATTCATGATGGAAAATATGAAGAACATAGACCAAATCATGGAGGATTTAGATTTTTTGATGATGGAAAAAGAATTAGATTTGATACAAACAATGGTATGACAATATTACTTACATCAATGAGAAGTGGAAATACAGCAAGAGAACAAATGTATTCTATGGGAATCAATCCAGAAAATTACAAAATTGTAATTGCTAAAGGTGTAAGTTCACCAAGGCCTGCATATCAACCTATTGCAGCTGAAATATTACTAGTAAATTCTCCAGGTGTAACAACTTCTGATCTAACATTTTTTGAATATAAAAATATTAGAAAGCAGATGTACCCATTTGATCAAAAAGTAAAATTCACATAGTGAAAATATATGGTACATAAAATTCAAATCCTATAAATTATTAAATAATTATGAGTAAAAATTCTAAAGAAATCTTATCAAAATTAATTTCAAGTGGTATCGAAGTCAAACTACATGAAGATCATCCTGTAATTTATTCAAAAAATAAAATTGATCCTATGATGTATAATTTGGCAAAAAAATACAGAGAAGGTATCACTAGGATTTTAATAAAAGAAAAAAATGATTTATTGAAACTCTATTATAAATCATATGGAACTAATAAATTTTTTTATAGAATTATACTTGAAGAAAAATATAATTTAAAATTTTTGGATTAATCTTATTGTAATGAAAAAAAAATTAGTTTTTATTTTATTAATTTTGTTTTTTTCTTGTTCAAATGATCAAGATTACTTGATTTGTAATTCTAGTAATAGTGAACATTGTAAATTTTTCGAAATTAAATATCCAAATTCTATAAAAGAATTCCAAAAACTGAATAAAGATGCTTTAGGTAGTGAGTTAGCAGTTAAAGATTTAAATTTTTATTTGGACGTTAATAATAATTTTTTAGACAAAGCAAATTCTGAATCAATTTTCCATGAGTTTTATAACGGTATATTTATTCCAAGATTTTCATATAGCTTACTTAATCAATTTGGAGAAGAAGAGTTATGGTTTGCTATTGCACTATATCCAGTTGATAAAAAAAATAATTTAATTACTACATTGGATACTTTTTATAATCATAAAGATTTAAAATTAGCTAATGAATCAATTTATGGTCAATGTATCAATGATAAAAATTCTTATCTCAATACCAAAAACAAAAAAATATTTAATTGTAATAAAGATGGACTAGAAAGTTATGACTATTGGGTTGAATTAGATAACTATATGTGGAGATTAAAATGTGTTTGGAATAACCAAAAAATTATAATCTACAATGAAAAAGAAGGTATTAGAGTTGGAGCTTCTGATATCTGTAGAAATTTTTATAAATCATTTACATCAAAAATAAATTAAATTATTTAAAATAATTTTCTACCTCTATCAAAGATTCTATGAAAAAGTCTATTTCATCTTTAGTATTATACAAATAAAAACTCGCTCTAGCTGCAGCCACAATATCATACGATCTTACAAGTGGCATAGCACAATGATGGCCAGTTCTTATAGCTATCCCAAATTTATCTAATACTTCACCTACATCATGCGGATGTAGGTTTTTATGATTAAAAGATATAACGCCTCCTCTGTTTTTTATCGTCTTTGGGCCTATTATTTTATAATTACTTAATTCTGAAAATTTGTTTATTGTATACTCGGTCAAATATTGTTCATGGCTAAAGATATTATCCATTCCTATATTAGATAAATAATCAATAGCAACTCCTGTAGCTATTGCGTCAGCTATATTTGGAGTCCCCGCTTCAAATTTATAAGGTAAATCATTCCAAGTAGCTGATTCATAGGTTACTTCGGCAATCATATCTCCTCCGAAATAAATAGGGTTCATTTTTTCAAGCAATTCTTTTTTCCCATACAATATACCTATTCCAGTAGGACCCAGCATTTTATGAGCAGAAAAGGACAAAAAATCACAATCTATTTCTTTTACATCTACTGAAAAATGAGGCACACTTTGGGCTCCATCAATAATTAATTTTGTCCCAGATTTAATTGTTATCTCTCTCAATTCATTAACCGGATTAATTATTCCTAATACATTAGACATATGCGTTATCGATAATATCGATGTATTTTTGTCAATTATTTCCTGTGCATGAACTAAATCTATGATACCGTTTGAATCATTTTCCAAATATCTTAATTCTGCTCCAGTTTCTATACACAATTGTTGCCAAGGTACCAGGTTGGAATGATGTTCCATTTTAGATATAACTATATTATTCACTTCAGATATACTTTCTGAAAATCCTTTAGCTACAATATTTAATGATTCACTGGTATTACGAGTCCAAATGATTTCTTCAGGTTTTGAATTTATAAAATTTGCTATTTTTGTACGAGCTAATTCATAAGCGTCAGTCGCTTCCATTGATAAAGTATGCACACCTCTATGAACATTCGAATTATATTCTGAATAATAATTAGATAATGATTCAATAACTGAAATTGGTTTTTGAGAAGTTGCTGCATTATCTAAATAAATTAGAGGGTTCCCATTGATTTTTCTGCTCAAAATAGGAAAATCTTTTCTTATTTTTTCAGTTTCAAAGTTATTCATGATAAATGTTTTGAATTGGAATAATACTTTAAGTCTACAACATTATAAATTTTATTTATGTTATCATTACTTCCTATGAATATTAATTTATTAACAAAAGATTCTTGTTGCTGTTGTATGAACATGCAATTGGTTTCTTTAATTTGTTAAATAATTTAAATTCATAAAAACAATTTATTGAAACCCCAAATAAGGGGTTTTTTTTTTGGTAAATTTTATGGTTATTGTTGATAAAGTAGAAAATAAAAATTATCCAATTCAATCTGTAATAGGTTGCGTTTTGCTGGCTTTAGTTTTTATTATTTCTTTTTTCATTTCAAGAAATAATTTTGCGGATGCTGCTATATGGCTTGCCGCTAGTTCATTAGGATTCATATTTCAAAAATCAAGATTCTGTTTTGCCGCCTCTTTTAGAGATTTATTTTTATTTGGCTCAGGACAAAATATGAAAGGAGTATTGATAGCTATCGCTGTCTCTTCAATTGGCTTTGTTGGAATATTAAGTTGGATTTTACCAAATCCTCTACCAGGAGAATTCCCATCAGCTGCTCACGTTCTACCAGTTGGAATAAGTACCATTGTCGCGGGGACACTTTTTGGTATCGGAATGGTTACCGCAGGAGGTTGTGTTTCGGGAACAATATATAGAGTTGCTGAAGGATATGTAGCATCGATGGTAACCATGCTTGGAATATTTATTGGAGCTATTTTATTAATAATTTCTTGGGATTTTTGGTGGAATGTTTTTATCAGCAAAGAACCGAAGATTTTTCTGCCATCTACTTTTTCATTAGGTTTTGGATTTTCTTTAGTAATCACACTATTACTTTTGCTAGTAATTTATTTTACAGTTCTTTATATTGAAACGAAATCCGGCATCACCAATCTTGTTTTTTCAAAAAATAATGAAATTGAAACAAAAGGTTTTTATCAAAAAATTGTTGAAATTATCAATAAATTATTTGTAAAAAGCTGGTCTACCACTACAGGTGGTCTTGCACTAGGATTTGTTGCTATTATTTATTTTCTATTCCATTCTCCTCCTGGAGTGACTGGAGAAATAATGAAACAGTCCATTAATATATCTGAATCTTTAAATTTTACTAATGGCCCATTGAAAGGAATATCTTCTTTAAGTGGCTGTCTTGGGGGTAGTATAGATCAAGGAATAATATCTCATACTTTTGTAAGTACGTTCGGTGTATTTTTTGGTGCTTTGGTATCTGCTTTACTATCGAAAGAATTTAAAATAAGAACCCCTAAAGAACCAAAAAGATATTTGCAGTCAATTTCAGGAGGTGTTCTAATGGGATACTCAGCAACACTGGGTATTGGTTGTACAATTGGTGCTTTTTTTTCAGCAGTATCGTCTTTATCTCTTTCTGGTTGGGTTTTTGGAATTAGTCTAGCTTTGGGAGCATTCATAGGAACAAAAATAATAAAAATTATAGGTTAAATTATGAACATATCTACTGAAATAAATTTAGTCGGCAAATCTGTTAAGAAACAATTACTGGAAGTGGAAAAAATTTTGAATTCTTTTTCAAAAGAAGAAAAGATTATTTTAATAACAAATGAAGAAATATTGGTTAAATACATCCCTCCAAAAGCACTATCAAAAAAAATAAACGTAAAAATAAAGATTGTTGAAAATCTTTGGCAAATTAAACTGGTAAAGGAGTAGTAAATGTCCAAACAAGAAATAAAAAAATTAGATCTCAGAGGTGAAATCTGCCCATATCCAATGTTAAAAACTAATGAAGAATTAGATTCAAATAAAGATTTAAATATATTGGAGGTAATGACTGATCATTCCCCAGCATTATCAACCATTCCACCTCAAGCTTTAAAAAGAGGATTTGAAGTTGAAATTAATGAAATAAATAATAGTGAGTGGAAAATAACCCTTACTAAAGAAATAGAAGGAGAAAAAAAATGAAGAAAATTTTAGTTTTCATGTTATTTGCTAGTGTGTTTCTTTTAGCGTGCGCAGGAGAAAAATCAAGTGCTAGTGATTTTGAAAACAGAGGTTATGCGAACACAGAAAAATTAGTTTCTGCCAATTGGTTAAATGAAAATCTTAATAAAAAAGATATAAAAATAATCGATGTTCGAAAACCTGAAGCATATGATGCTGGACACATTCCTGGTGCGATAAGAATAACTCCAAATGATGTTTTTCAATGGGTAGATGAAAATGGAATAAAAGGTATGCTGCCTTCATCAGACCACATTGCTACAACCTTAGCATCAATTGGAATTGAGCCAGATGATACTATTGTCTTTTATGATGACAAAAGTAATTTGTGGGCATCCAGAGGATTATGGGCTTTAGAAGTTTATGGGCACGAAGATACAAGATTACTTGATGGCTCATGGGTTTACTGGGAAGCAAATGGATTACCAATTAGTACTTCGAGTGAAGAAATAACAAAATCTGATTATAAATTTACGAAAAATCCAAATTTAAATTTGATTGCCGATTGGGAAGAAATCTTGGAGTCAGTTGAAGATCCATCTAAAATTGTCTGTGATACTAGAAGTCCAGATGAATATTCTGGTAAAGATGTGAGAGCAGATAGAGGTGGCCATATTCCCAGTTCTGAAAATGTTGATTGGGGTAATGCAGTAAGTGAAACAGGAGAATTCTTAGATGCTGAAAAATTAAAATCTATTTATGACAGTAAAGGGATTAAAACTGATAAAGCAGTTTACACATTGTGCCAAACAGCAGTCAGAGCAACTCATACATGGTTTGTCCTTCAAGAACTACTTGGATACGATAATGTAAAGGTTTATGATGGTTCTTGGATAGAATGGGGCAATAGTGATTTGCCTATTGAAACAAAATAAACTAAATTTAAAAAAAACAGAAGAAAGTAATTATGCCTAAAAAAGAAAAAGCTAATTTAGAAGGTGGCTTGCCTAGTCATGAAGAATTTGATTTGGGGACCAAACCCGAAATTATGGGTCAAGAACCATATGTTTTCAGTGTTGATGGAAAAGAATGGGGCAATTTACCTAAAGACTGGACTCTAAAAGAAGCAACAGCTGTAGGGGTTAACTCAAAAGATCAAGTTATTGTGTTTAATAGAGGAACGAAACCCATAATTATATTTGATCCTAACGGTAAATATATTGATTCATGGGGAGATAATGTTTTCAAAAATCCTCACGGCATTACTATTGATGATGATGATTATCTGTATTGCGTCGATAATGGAGATAGTACAGTTAGAAAATTCGATAGTATGGGGAATTTGGAATTTCAGATAGGAGAAGCAAATAAACCATCAAAAAAAATGAGTGGA
>CEWI01037620.1_pt1 | contig 25375 bp, 26 predicted proteins | sample 531271 | NCBI WGS metagenome assembly CEWI01 (sample SAMEA2622499, study PRJEB7988) | marine metagenome | biome: marine biome (ENVO:00000447); feature: mesopelagic zone (ENVO:00000213); material: "saline water (ENVO:00002010), including plankton (ENVO:xxxxxxxx)" | depth 350 m | reverse complement strand
AAAGCAGCTTTAGAATTCCTTGATAAAAACATTATTTTAATATTAGGGGGGTCTAAAAAAGATATTAATTATAACTCTCTCTCAAATATTATTAATGAAAAAGTTAAATTGATAATATTTTTAGGAGAAAATAAAAATTATATAAAAACACAACTAGATACAAATGTACCAACATTAGATGTGGCGGATATGAATCAGGCAATAACATTATCTAAAAAACATGCCAAACCATATGATTCTGTCCTATTATCACCCGCTAGCCCAAGTTTTGATATGTACAATGATTATGTGGATAGAGGAATAGCTTTTATAAAAGCTGTAGAAAATATTGTTAATTGATTATATAAAAAAGCGTATATTAATAAGCGAGAGTAGAGATATTGACCATACGCTTATATTATCTTTTGCAGCACTTACTGGAATAGGCTTTGTAATGGTAACTTCTGCAACACTTGACTATTCTTACCAAAAGACATCTAATCCATTTTTTTTTATTTTTAAACATTCAATATTTTTAATACTTGGTTTAATATTGGCATCTATTATAAGTAGAGTTAGATTAAGTTTTTATAATGACTATGGGAAATTATTCCTTTTATTGTCATTTTTATTATCAATAATAATTTTTATACCCGGCTTAGGGAGGGAGGTCAATGGAGCCAAAAGGTGGCTTGATTTAGGTTTTATAACAATACAAGTAGCAGAAATATCTCGTTTGTTTCTAATGATCTGGGTTTGTGGTTATATAACAAGAAATAATATTAATGACTCATTTAATAAATGTCTTTTTATGGTTGCAATTCTATCTTTAATAATTATATTTCAAAGAGATCTCGGTAGTGTTATTTTGCTTATAGCAACTTTTTTTTCATTAATGCTAATTTCAGGCCTTAACTTAAAAAAGTTTTTTACATATATATTTATTGCAATACTTGCAATAATACCTTTGATAATTTTCCAACCCTATCGATTAAAAAGAATTATTTCTTTTTTAAATCCATGGGATGACCCAACCGGATCAGGTTTTCAGCTTATACAATCTTTTCTAGCTTTTGGAAAGGGTGGTTTATTTGGTTTGGGCTTAGGATCAAGTGTTCAAAAATTATTCTATTTACCGGAGTCATACAATGATTTTATATTTGCTTTAGTAGCAGAAGAGCTTGGTCTTTTGTTTTCCTTGTTAATCATAATAATTTTCTTTATTATTTTTCTAAGAATTTTTAGATTAGGTAATAAATCTAGACAAAACGAGTTATTTTTTGCATCAAATTTAACCTATATGATAGGATTCCTTATTACTTTTCAAGCTATAATTCATATAATGGTAAATATTGGTCTAGCACCTACAAAGGGAATGGGCTTACCTTTTATAAGTTATGGAGGGACTAATTTGTTAGTCATGTTTATCTGCATTGGTCTACTAATACGAATACAAATTGAAAATAGACAAAAAATTAGCCAAGGAGTGCAAAGGAGTTATTAATGAAATACATTGCAATACTCTCGAGTGGCACTGGTGGACATGTCTATCCAGCCTATACGCTCAGTATAGAGTATATAAAAAAAGGGTATAAAATTATTTGGATAGGAACAAAGAATGGATTAGAGAATAAAGTTGTTCAAGATGAATCTATACAAATAAAACACGTGAAGTCCCAAGGAATAAGAGGAAAGAATTTTTTAAAAAAAATTTTCGGATTATTTAATTTTTTAGTATCCATAGTTGAATCTTTCATAATTATTAAAAAATATAAACCATGTCTAATTTTTGGATTTGGCGGATATGTAAGTCTTCCAGGAACAATTAGCGGATTTGTGTTAAACATACCTGTTGTTACTCATGAGCAAAATTCAATTGCTGGCACCGCTAATAAGATAAATTACTTCTTGTCAAAAAGAATATTTGAAACATTCCCAATGAGCTTTAATAGACAAAGTAACAAAATTATTCATACGGGTAATCCAGTTAGAGATAATTTTAATGAATTGGAATCACCAGAGTCTGTATATTCTGATAGCAAGTCTCAAATTAACATTTTAATTTTAGGAGGTAGCCAAGGGTCTTCATTTTTTAATAATACTTTGCCATTTGCTATATCTAATTTTGATAATAACAATATAAGTGTTAAACATATATGTGGGTTTGACAATAAAAAAATAGTACAGGAAAAATATTTAAAATATAAAATAAATGCTGAAGTATTAGAATTCACCAATGACATTGATAAATGTTTTAATTGGTCGACATTAGTTGTTTGTAGAGCTGGCTCAACTTCAATATCAGAGGTTGCAAAAATAGGAAGAGCATCTATTATCATACCTTTTCCTTATGCGACAGATAACCATCAATTAATTAACGCGGAATACCTGGCTAAAAACTCAGCTACAATTTTATTAGAGCAAAAAGATGATTTTATTGAAAATTTTATAACTACGATAAATATATTGCTTAATGACCAGAAAAGACTTTATGCATTAGCAAAAAATATACAAACCATATTTCCAAAAGATACAATAAACATTATAGTAGAAAATTCATTGGATTTAATTAAAAAATAATTATGAAAATTTTGAAAAATATATCGTTAAAAAAATTTACTACAATACGATTGGGCGGTAATGCAAAAATAATTTATTTTCCTGAAAATATGGATGATTTAAAAACCCTAAAAAAAGTATTAAATAAAGAGAAAACTATTATTCTTGGTAATGGTTCAAATATTGCTTTTAAGGATAATGACTATTTAGGAGATTTAATTTGTTTAAAAAAATTTAAGAAATCACTCTCTTTGATAGGTACTAAAAACGTATATGCAAGCGCTGGCACATCATGTGCGCGGTTAGCTAAATTTGTGCATAAAAATAAAATACCCGGATTTGAATTTCTTCACGGTATACCAGGCACTGTAGGAGGCGCTTTAACTATGAATGCAGGGGCTTTTAAGCAAGAGATATGGGATTTAGTACAATATGTAACAGTGATAGATAAAAATGCTAATATTGTCAAATTACCTAAAAGTAGTTTTAAAACTTCTTATAGAAAAGTACAAATGAAAGATATTAAAGTTTTTATAGATGTTTATTTTAAAATAAATATCAATTTAAAATTTAAAAATTATTTATTGGATAGTTATTTTACGAAAAGAAAATCAACACAACCTATCCACCAATGGTCATCGGGGTGTATTTTTAAAAATCCATCATCATCAATTTCTGCAAGTGCTTTAATAGACTCATTAATACACAAAGGTAAATTATCATCAACAAAGTTTGGAGGTATATATATATCTAAAAAACATTGTAATTATTTTATAAACGATGGAACAGGCACTTGTTTAGACTTAGAAAACCTTATGTCTATTATTAAAAAAGAAATATATTCTCGTAATAAAATAAATCTTGAAAGCGAAATATGCATATATTAAAAAATGATAAAAATAAATAAAGATACTAACATTGGTATCCTCTATGGAGGATGGTCTAATGAGAGAGAAATATCGCTTGAGAGTGGCGAGGTAGTTTTTAAAACTCTAAAAGATGCTGGATATTCAGTTTTTTTATGTGATTTAAAAAATAACCAAGATGATTTAATAAACTTTGTACACAAAAACTCAATTGGCATTGTATTTAATCTAATACATGGAACAGGAGGAGAAGATGGAACTGTTCAATCATGGCTAGATGATATTGGGGTAAATTATGTTGGCTCAGATACTAAATCATCAAAGGTATCTTTCTCAAAAATTATGACTAAACTAAAATGGTTAGATAATGGGTTAAAAACACCAGATTACATTGGAAATATTATTGAGCATGAGAATTTAAATTTAATTTTTAGTGGTACAAATAAATATGTATTAAAACCTGATAAATCAGGGTCAAGCGTAGGCATAAAGATTTTAAATAATTCAAAAGAATTATCTATGAGCTTATCATCTGTAAATTATCATAATGAATATTTTGTAGAAGAATATGCTGAAGGTTATGAATATACAGCGCCAATAATTGGTGACATTGTTTTCCCCATAATTAAAATTGAAACAAAAAGAGAGTTTTATGATTATCAAGCAAAATATATAGACGATGATACTAGTTTTACTTTTCCTATATTTGAACCTGACATGCTAGAAAAAATAGAATCAACATGCCTAAAAGCTTTTCAAGTTCTTGGTTGTAAAGGTTGGGGTAGAGTTGATTTCTTTATTGATAATAATGAAATTAGTTTAATAGAGGTTAATACTATACCTGGAATGACTAGCCACAGTCTTGTTCCTATGTCTGCTAAGAAAAAAGGGTATACATATCTACAGTTAGTAGAATTATTATTAAATAGTTAATATGAAAAAAATTATCTTTATAGTAACATTTTTCTTAATACTCGCTTTATATAATTATCAATTTTTTTTAGGCTCTAATCCAGTTAAGGAGGTTTCGTTAGAAGCTGATCTAACGTATGCAAATGAAAAATATTTGGATAAAACCATGAAATCTCTTGTTGGGTTAGAAATGTATGACATAGATTTAAGAGGGTTAAAAATTTTGATAGAAAACCAACCTTGGATAAAAAATGCACAAATAATTTTAAATCCCCCTAAAAATATTACAATTAAAATTATAGAGCATAAAGCTATGTATTTATGGAATAATAAAAAATATGTTAATTATGATGGAGATTTTTTCATTACACCCAATCTTCCTATCGACAATATTTTAAAAATTTCAAGTAATCAATATTCACATAAACATATGTATGGATTATATATGTCAATTAATGAAATATTATTAGATTTAGACATAGAAATTACATCGTTACATAATAAAAATAGCATGATATTTATTAAGTCTAAAAACTTAAACATAGTTTCTAGATATTCAAACCATCAATCTAGACTTGAGGAATTTGTTTCTGTTTATGATCAATTTCAAGCAACATATAAGTCAAAAAAGCCGGTCAATGTAGATTTAAGATACCCTACTGGTTTTGCTGTACATTAAATAATGTTATTATTAAGTATGGCTAAAAATTCTCAGAATGAAGTTATAATAGCTTTGGATATTGGAACAACAAAAGTTCTATGTTTAGTTGCAGATTATGATGATGATGATAATTTAAGAATAGTAGGGGTTGGGCAAGAAAGTTGTGATGGTCTAAATAAAGGGGTAATTTCTGAAATTGCCACTACCGTTAGAAGTATAAGAAGAGCTAAAGATAAAGCAACTGCAATGTCATCTTTTAAAGTTGAAACTATTACAACAGGAATAGCTGGAAATCATATACAAAGCTATAATGGAAATTCTGAAATAAATATTCTTAATGATGAGGTAACAGCTGAAGATAAAGAAAAGGTAATAGATGCAGCTTGTGATATTGATATACCTGGCGATCAAGAAGTACTGCATAGGATAGCACAATATTTTACTATAGATGGTCAAATAGGTATTAAAGAACCTATAGGTATGGCTGGAAAAAGATTAGGAGTAAATGTACATTTAATAACTTGTTCATCAACGGCAAAGAAAAACTTAACAAAATGCATCGAAAATAGTCTTTTAACTGTTGATCAATATGTGTTACAACCAGTTGCATCGAGTTACGCTGTTTTAAGTGAAGAGGAAAAATCACTAGGTGTATGTTTAGTTGATATTGGAGGAGGTACAACCGATATCGCAATATTTACTGACGGTGATATAAAACATACTTCTGTTATACCAGTGGCAGGACAAATGGTAACAAATGATATCAGAATAGGATTGTGTACATCGTTGGATGCTGCAGAGGAAATAAAAATCCAAGAAGGAAGTTTAGTTAATAGTATGGAGGAAGAGCAAAAAATAATTACAGTACCTTCTATATCTGACGAAAAGCCAGACACCGAAATAAGTAAATCAACTTTAACTCATATTATCTCTTGTAGAATTGATGAAATATTTTTAAAAGTACAACAAGAAATTGAGTCCAGCGGTTACTCAACAGGTATTACGGCTGGTATTGTATTTACAGGCGGCGGAGCTAAACTTTTTGGGTTAGCTGATTATGCCCAGACTAAATTTTCTTTGCCAGCAAGAATTGGAAGTCCAAAACCAATTCCAGGTATAACTAACTTAAATGGATTAACAAGATATGCAACTGCGGTAGGTTTATTATTATACAGAGAAGAGCAATTGCAACGGATGCCACATAGAAAAAAATCCGACAATATTTTTTCTTCATATTTTATAAAAATGTGGGAAAGATTATCTATTTATTTTCAAAAGGAACTTTAATTCTACTTTTTTGTCTTAAACTATGGGGTAAAATTTTTTTAGATAAGCAATTGATTATACTTAACATTTAATCAAAAACCTTATAAAATAAACAAAAAATGCTAAAACAAAGAACATTATCAAGCAAAATTAAGGCGTCAGGGGTAGGGTTACACACTGGAAAGAAGATATCTTTAAGTTTAAATCCAGCGCCAATTAATACAGGTATAACATTTGTTAGGACTGATATTGAGAGCAATCCCATTAAAGCCACTTTAGAAAATGTACATGATACTAGATTATCTACTACTTTATCAAACAAGCTTGTAAAAATTTCAACAGTTGAACATTTATTATCTGCTTTAGCAGGATTAGGCATAGATAATGCTCTAGTTGAATTAGATGGGCCAGAAGTTCCTATCATGGATGGGAGTGCAAGACCATTTGTTTTTATGATTCAGTCAGCAGGAATAAAAGAACAAAATACTCCAAAAAAATTTATCAAAATTAAAAAGACAATAGAAGTTAAGCAAGATGAGAAATGGGCGAAGATTGAACCATTTGATGGTTTCAAAGTTGCATTTACAATTGACTTTGACCATCCTGCGTTTAATGAGACAACACAATCTTCTGAGATTGATTTTTCATCTGTGTCATATTTAAGCCAAGTGAGCAGAGCAAGAACATTTGGGTTTGTTAAAGATATAGAAAATTTGAGAAAAAATAATCTTGCTTTAGGTGGTAGTGTAAATAACGCTGTAGTTATAGATGATTATAAAGTTATTAATGATGAAGGAGTAAGATTTCAAGATGAATTTGTCAAACATAAAATTTTAGATGCAATTGGTGATTTATATTTGCTTGGGCATGGATTAATAGGTTCTTTTTCTGCATTTAAATCTGGACATCATTTAAATAATCTACTACTGCGAGAACTTGTAAATAATTTAGATGCTTGGGAAGAAGTAACTATAGATGATATTGAAAGTTCTCCCATATTCTATACAAATCCAGAGCCATTTCTTGCTGACGATTAAGACTCTATAGCAATTTTTATATCATTAATCTTGTGAATTTTATTATTAGATAACATATCAATATATTTTTGTTTTTCGAATCTCATCAATGTTGCAATAGAACTATTTTTACAAGATATCATCAATACATTATCTTTGACATTCACTATCTCAATATAACTTATTATTTCCATCGGGAGTATATGGGCCATAAAATCATTTAATTCTTTGATTAATTCTTTCTTATTGATAACATGCTGTGGTATAAAAGATGATATTTTCTTCATGAGGATTTATACTTATTGTACGACATAATAAATATTTAATACAACATAATATATAACAAATAATGATATCTAATTTAATAAAAAATATATTTGGTTCTAGGAATAGTAGAATCCTTAAAGAGTATACTCCCATAATTAATCAAATTAATTCATTGGAGAAAACATATCAAGGATTCACTCAAGCTGACTTTATAAAAGAAACAGAAAATTTAAAAAAAACATATGCATCTGAAAAGAATTTAACAAATATCATCCCCAAAGCTTTTGCTCTCGTAAGAGAAGCCTCGATAAGAACTTTAGGGTTGAGGCATTTTGATGAACAACTCATTGGTGGATTAGCTTTACATTTTGGTAAAATTGCTGAGATGAAAACAGGAGAAGGTAAAACATTAGTATCAACATTGCCTGCTTATTTAAATTCACTAACCTCTCAATCTGTTTTTATAGTTACAGTTAATGATTATCTTGCTCAACGTGACTCTGAATGGATGGGAGTTATATATAAATACCTTGGGTTATCAGTAGGTACTATTTCAAGTAATTTAAGCACCGAAGAGAAAAAGGAAATATATAAAAGAGATATAGTGTATGGCACAAACAATGAATTTGGTTTCGATTATTTAAGAGATAACATGGTTTATGATATTACTCAAAAAGTTCAAGGAAAATTAAATTATGCCATCATAGATGAAGTTGACTCTGTTTTGATTGACGAAGCTAGAACCCCGCTCGTTATTTCAGGATCTGCTTCTGAATCAACAAATATGTATTTAAAAATTAATAAGCTCACACAATTGGTTATCTCAGGAAATAAAGATAATCTACTTTATTCTATAGATGAAAAACAAAAATCTGTATCATTAACAGAAAATGGTCATCAAGAAGTAGAATCTTTGTTAATTAAAAATAATTTTATTTCTAAAACTGAAAGCTTATATGATCCAAAAAATATTCAATTATTACATTTAATTGATTCTAGCTTGAAAGCTAATTTATTATTTAATAAAGATATTGATTATGTTGTAGAGAATAATGAGATAGTTATAATTGATGAGTTTTCAGGAAGGAAAATGCCTGGCAGGAGATGGTCAGAAGGAATTCACCAATCCATAGAGGCAAAGGAAAAAGTTGCTATACAAAATGAAAATCAAACTTACGCATCTATTACATTCCAAAATTATTTTAGACTCTTTAAAAAAATATCAGGCATGACAGGAACTGCAGATACTGAATCGGTTGAATTTCAACAAATATATAACTTAGAAGTTATAGTAGTTCCTACCCATAAGAAAATGATTAGAAAAGATCATGTTGATTTAGTATATCTTACAGTTAAAGAAAAATTTAATGCAATAGTTTTACAAGCAAAAGAAATACATTCGAATAAGCAACCAATTTTAATAGGAACAACATCTATAGAAGCATCAGAACACCTTTCTAAAATGTTAAAAAAAGAAAACATTAAACACTCAGTTCTGAATGCGAAACATCATCAAATGGAAGCAGAAATAATAGCAGAGGCTGGCAAATCATGCGCTGTAACTATAGCAACCAATATGGCTGGAAGAGGAACAGATATCGTTCTTGGTGGTAAAAATAATAATTCAGGACAAAGCGATAATAAAGTAGATAGAGGAGAGGATGCAAAAAATGTTAAAGAGCTTGGTGGTTTATTTATAATTGGAACAGAAAGACATGAATCTAGAAGAGTAGATAATCAGCTTAGAGGTAGATCAGGAAGACAAGGAGACCCAGGCGAGTCTAAGTTTTATGTTTCGCTTGAGGATAATCTTATGAGGATATTTGCATCAGATAAAGTCAGCAATATTATGAAAAAACTAGGGATGGAAGAAGGAGAAGCCATAGAACACAAATGGGTAGCTAAATCAATCGAGAATGCTCAAAAACGTGTAGAAGCATATAACTTTGATATTAGAAAAACTCTATTAGAATATGATGATATTGCAAATGAGCAAAGAAAAGTCATATACAACCAAAGAGATGAAATATTAAATAGAGACAATCTGTTAGAAATTATAATTAACATAGTTTCTCAAACAGTTAATGCCTTGATATATAATAATATTGACAAAGATTTGCCAGTTACACAATGGGATCTAGGCTCGTTAAATGATGTTTTAATTAAGGAATTTACAATTGATATAAATTGTGCCAATAAGATAGAAACAGAGAAATCAGATAATGCTATTTTGACTTTAGAGAAGTATATTGATGAAACATTACTTACTAAAATACAATCTAATTTAAAACTTTTAAACGATAAAGATAAAAACGAACTAATACGGAATATTTTTTTAACAGTAATCGATGAAGATTGGAGAAACCATCTTAGCGCTATGGATTACTTGAGGCAAGGCGTTGGATTAAGAGGATATGCTCAAAAAAATCCAAAAAACGAATATAAAAGAGAATCTTTTGAAATGTTTGAAGAGATGTTAACAACTAATAATTATGAAGTAGTTAAAATATTATGTAGAATTAAAGTGAATAACCCATCAATATCAGAAATGACGAAAAAGAATGAAAATATAAATAACAAAATGGAAACAGATAAGAATAGTGATTCTAATATTCCAAGAAATTCATTATGCCCATGCGGCTCAGGAAAAAAATATAAAAGATGTTGTGGTAAATTATGAGTAATAAAATATTAATACAAACACTGAATATTGGAATTAAAAGTAAAATAAACGACATGGCTTGTTTTAAATTACCCAAGTTATCAACAGTATCCGTAATTTTTACAAAAAATAAATTTCCAGCAGCGCCAGTAATTATAGCAAAAAAAAATATTAAATTAAAAAAACCAAAATACTTGTTGATTAATTCTGGAAATGCTAATGCATGCACAGGAAAGCAAGGAATAAAAAATACTATTGATTATATTTCAATAATTTCAAATAAAATAAATTGCAAAAAGGAAGAAGTATTGCCATTTTCAACAGGCATTATTGGTAAACAATTACCAATGAAAAGTATTAAAAATAAATTAAATAATAAAAATTTCAAATTTGACTCAACTTGGATAGCTGCATCTAAAGCCATAATGACTACAGATAAATTTAATAAAATTATAAAAAGAAATATAAATATATCTAATCATAAAATCTCAATTATAGCTATATGTAAAGGCGCGGGTATGATCGAGCCTAATATGGCAACTATGCTTGCTTTTATAAACATAGATATAAAAATAAATAAGTCTAATCTAGATAAATTACTGAAAAAATGTGCCGCAGTTTCATTTAATAGTATTTCAGTTGATGGAGATATGTCTACTAATGATAGTGTTGCTATGATAGCTACTGGCTCTAACTCTAATTTGGACTTTAATAATAATAAAAATCTTTATATAAAGTTAGAATCAGAGGTATGTAAAGTCTGCCAAGATTTAGCAAAAATGATTGTCAGAGATGGAGAGGGAGCAACAAAAGTTATAGAAATTAATGTTCTTGAAGCTAACAATTACCTACAAGCTAAAAAAATTTGTTATTTCATTGCAAATTCAAACTTATTTAAAACAGCAATGTATGGGTCTGACCCTAACTGGGGTAGAATAATTGCTAGATTGGGTTCTATCCATGATATTAAATTTGATCCTGAAAAGATTATACTAAACATAAATAGAATTGAAGTATTTTCCAAAGGAGTTGAATCAAAAAAATGCAATTATGCAAAGCTTAAGAAAACTATGAAAAACAAAGAGATTATGATTGACATTATCTTAAAGAAAGGAAAGGCTAAATGTAGCATCATAACATCTGATTTAAGTAAAAAATATGTGCATGTAAATTCTGCTTATCCCACATAAAATATAAATTTTATAATGTCTGTACCAGCTAAATTATACATAACCAGCAAAGATAACGATTTTACAAAATATAGATATTTTACAGATAATATAAGATTGAGAAAAGATGATTATAACAAAAGTGATTATAAACATTATGTTTTAACAAATCTTGACGCTATTAATATAGGTAATCTTCAAAACTCTATTATTATTGATGATTCTGATATTTATAACTCCTTAAATTATGAGCAGAAAGAATGCATTAAAGGAATACATTATAGTTCTAAAATTTTAGCTTCACTTACAGAACATAATATATGGAAAAAAGATAGATTTTCTCAGACTATTTCAGCTTCTTGTCATAATGCCCAAGAAATTAATATAGCTAATAAGTTAAATTTAGATTTTATAATTATATCTCCAGTTTTAAAAAACAAAGGGTCAAATATTATGTTAGGTTGGAATGGATTTAAAAAACTTGCAAATTATGCAAATATGCGATCACTTGCTCTTGGCGGTATTGATGATAGCCAAAAAAGTTATGAAACATGTGTAGATAATGGAGGTTATGGAATTGCAGGCATTAAATTTTTTTGGGAAAAATATAATAACATTGTTAAGTCAAAATTTTGAATAGCATTATAGAGCACAAGTTGTAAGAATAAACTGCACATCTTCTTGGTATTGAATTAAATTATTATTTTCATCTTTTGTCATAAACATAATATTAAGTCTTTGTTTTCCAACGCTTACTTGTGGATAATAATATAAATCTGCAGTTAAGATAATCCTAACTAATAAAATATTTTTCTGAGGATTTAATTTTTTAATATAGAATCCTCGTTCAGCAAGTTTGTCCTTAAAATTTCCAGATTTTCTTATTAATTCTAGAATAAAATCAATTGATTTTTTAATAAACAACAAAGGCTCTAACCACAGATTTAAATTATTTGTTTTCCATGTAGTGTCTCTAGATAACCAAAAATCTATAGATGCTGGTTGTACAGGAGATCTATGATTTTTTAAAATAGTTTTAAACAGTATGTCTTGTGACAAGAAATCTAGATGATTGCTTTTTACATTATGCAACAAATTCAATAATACATCCTGTTTTTCTAACACAGAATTTAATTTATCAGCATCTGTCTCAGGCATTTCTTGAATTTTCTTAAAATATACATTTTGTCCCTCAATTTCTCTAATTAACTCAGATTTAATATCAGACCTGCTAAGCAATTCATACAGCTCACAAAGCAACTGTAGTGCTACAAAACTTTCATTTCTATCTTCTTTATCTTTAAAATAAATTATTTTATTAAATAGCGCTTCAATTTTAATAAATTTCCTAATGCGCTCAACAACGGGCTCTTCATAAACTGAAACTTGATTATCTGATAAACTACTCATAATTTATTTTTTTATAAATGTTATTAAATTTTTGTTTTAATTCAGACATAGTACCATTATTCATCATAATATAGTCAGAATTTTTAATATAGAAACCTGGTTTTCTTTGAAAATTATTTATTATATTAAAATATTCTATTGATTTTTTATTTTTTTTATTTAATCTTTCAATTCTTTTATGTATTTTTGATATTACTGATATTATTTTATATTTATATTTTATATTCTTACATGTTTCAATTAATGGTATTTCAATTACTAATTTATCCTTTTTTGTGTTTTTTATCATTGAGTTTAATTCTTTAAAAAAATATGGGTGAATTATTGAATCAATTTTATCTTTATTATATTTTGATAAAAAAATATATTTTTTTAATTTTGCTATAGATAATTTTTTTTTGATAAAAACATTAAGGCCTAAAAATCTTTTTATTTTTTTTTGTATTTGAATATTATTTTTAATTATTTTTTTTGCCAATAGATCAGAATTAATGTATGCAAAACCTTTTGATTTGAAAAGTTCACTTACCTTTGATTTTCCTGAGCCTATAGGCCCAGATACTATTATTATTTTCATAATTTATTTTAAAAATAAGGTCAATATTATTCCTAATATCATTATTATTAATAAAGTCAATAATAGAGGAGGTCTATTCATTTTTATCCTTTTATTAAATTTTATAAATTTTTATGGTTAGCGTCCTTATTTATGCACGGTTCATCTTCGGTAACATATGATTTACAATAATCACAATATTTCATAATATTTTTATCTTTTTTATTAGCTATCTTATTTTTTTTTATTATAGATTTTAATAAAAAATAAGATAAAACGATTATTAAACCTATTATGATAGTACGCATTATATTTTAAATGTATTTTTTAATCTATTTATTATAGTCTATAATAAACAAATATAATCACATTTTACATTTATTTCACTGAACAGGGTAACTTAAATATATGATTAATAATAGAAGAGTTATTGACTACATAGTTAATTGGCTAAAACAATATGTAGAAGGCACTAATGGAAAAATAGATAGCTTGGTAGTTGGTGTATCAGGCGGTATTGATTCAGCAGTGACGAGCACTTTATGCGCTATGACTGGAATCAAAACAATTTTATTAAAACTACCCATTAAATCTTCAAGCATGTCTTTAAGTGTTTCTCATTGTAAATTTCTAGAAAATAAATTTAATAATATTAAAAATTATGAAATTGATTTAACTAACGTCTTTAACCTTTTTCAATCATCTTGTGTTGATTTTGGCTTTGATAGTGAAATTGGATTCGCAAATACAAAAGCTAGGATAAGAATGATTATGCTTTATCAAGTTGCTTCTTCTTCAAATGGTCTTGTAGTAGGTACCGGAAATAAAGTTGAAGATTTTGGTGTTGGTTTTTTTACAAAATATGGGGATGGAGGTGTTGACATCTCACCTATTGCTGATTTAACAAAATCGGAAGTGAAGTCTATTGCACAAGAATTAAAAATCTCTAAAGAAATAATTATGGCAGAACCAACTGATGGTTTATGGGATGATAATAGAAATGATCAAGAACAATTGGGATTGTCATATGAAGAGATTGAAAAAGCTATGCTTGACATATATTGCATTAATAGAAAAAAATATTTAGATATTAGAAAAGACAATATTCATAAAATGAATGCTATCCCAGTTTGTATAATAGATGAAAAAATTAAATCTAGCTAAAAATATTCAAAAAATCCCACCAGCTTTCTTCGTTTTCATTTTTATTATTTTCTTCTTGTACATTTTTTTTAATCGGTTCTAAGATAGATATAGATTTATTTGAATTTTTTACTATTTTGTAGTCAGGATAATTTTTTTTCAAGACTCTTGCTGTATCATATGCTAGATCAAACATTTCCATTTTATTATAACTATCCACCATTAATAATAAACCATGCTTAGTGCTAGGTGTACCTCCATAATTTTCTAACAGATATTTAACTCTGTTTACAGACGCAACATGCGCAGATCTTTTATTGTAATATTTTGCTATATATAATTCATTTTTTGCAATCTGATTTTTTATATATCTTAATCTATTCAGAGAATCTTCAGCATACTTACTATCTGGGAATTTGTTAACAACAACAGTAAAATCATTAAATGAATTTTTTAAATTTGTTGTATCATATCTTGATGGATCATGAGCAAAGAATCTAGTTAATACATTAGAGTCTTTATCAAAATTTGCTAATGCTTTTAGATAATATGCATACGATACCTCAGGGTGATTCGGATATAGTCTTATGAATCTATTAGCTTCGCTAATACACTCATCCTTATGATTAGAGGCATAATGAGCATAAGCTAAATCTAACATTGCCTGTGTTGAATATTTCCCAAACGGATATCTTGCTTCTAAAATCTCAAACACTCTTATAGCATTAACAAAATCTTGTGCATATAGGAATGCTCTTCCTTCTTCATAAAGTTGTCCTGCAGTCATACCTATTGTAGAATCTTTCTCTTCAAACGCTGTACCTAGAAATGAGCAATTAGATAAAAGAAATATAAGCATAAAATGAATAGCAAGTATTTTTAGTTTCATTTTGTTATTATAGATTAGTTATATGATTTTGTACTATGAAAAATACTACTTTTTATAAATTTGATATTATGCCTGACCAAGAACTTAGGTTAGATCAACTTATTTCATTACAATTACCAGAATATTCCAGATCAAGAATAAAAAACTGGATTAATCAAGAAAAAATATTAGTAAATGGTGAAAAATGTGCTCCAAAAGATAAAGTATTAACCAAATCCTCTGTTCAAGTAGAAGTCAATGATGCAGAAGAACTTGATATACAAGCTGAGAACTTATCTTTAAATATAGTATATGAAGACACAGAATTTATTATTGTTAATAAAGATGAAAATATTGTTACTCACACAGCAGCTGGAAATTATTCTGGAACTATACAAAATGGATTATTATTTAAATATCCTGAGCTTAGAAATGTTCCAAGATCAGGTATAATACATAGATTAGACAAACAAACTTCAGGACTGCTAATAATTAGCAGGAATCTTCGCTCACATAATAATTTGTCAAAACAAATTCAAGACAGATTAGTTGAAAAAAAATATGATGCGGTTGTAAGTGGTGTAATAGATAATATTAATATCATAGATGATAAAATTGGAAGGCATAAAATAAATAGAAAAAAAATGGCCGTAACGGATTCAGGCAAAAAAGCCCTTTCTAAAGTAAAAATTAAAGAAAGATATAAAAAGGCGACACTTATAGAGGTTGAATTGGTGACCGGTAGGACGCATCAAATTCGAGTTCATCTATCACATCAAGGATATCCAATTATTGGTGATAAATTATATGGGTTTAAAAAAAATAAATTTAGTTATAACCAAGATATTGTACATTTCCTTGATTCCTACCAATCTTTTGCCTTACATGCAAGGTTTTTGAAGTTTAAACATCCAAAAACTAACAAAGAATTTAAAATAGACTGTTTACCTCCATACTCTTTTAATGTTATAAAATCTTTAGTATCTAAATAAATAACAAAATATTAATAAATAATGGATATACAGATTAGAAAAATATCTTGGGGTGTGCCAGAAAACATACATGCATTCCATACGACACGTATAGGTGGGGTTAGTAAAGGTGTATATAAATCATCAAACCTGAGCTATGATGTTGGAGATAACCCAAAAAATGTTAAAAAGAATAGGAATATAATTCAGAAACAACTTAATCTTTTACATCAGCCTATTTTTATGAAACAAATACATAGTGCTACAGTTAGAAAAATTACAAAACCTCTGGATACCGTAGTTTGTGATTCATGCTATACAGATGTTCCAGGGTTACCATTAGCAGTATTATCAGCTGATTGTTTGCCAATTTTAATATCAAATAAACGTGGAACTAAAGTTGGAGTTATCCATGCTGGATGGAGAGGGTTAAATGATGGAGTAATTGAAAAATTTATACAGAGATTTACAAAGAATCCGAGCGAACTTATAGTTTGGATAGGGCCTTCTATAAACCCAGACCATTACATAGTAAGAGAAGATGTTTTTAATAAATTGTCAAAAATATCTACAAAATTTTTCTCAAAAACAGATGATTTAGGCTCATGGTATCTAGATTTAAAATTAGTTGCCAAAGTAATTCTAAAAGGGTTTGGAATAAAGGAAATTTTTCTTGATAGTATTTGTACTCATGAAAATTCCAACTTATATTACTCTTACAGAAGACAAAATGTAACAGGTAGAATTGCTTCTCTAATTTGGATTGGGCAGAATGATTCTGAAGATTAAGGACTATTTAAAAAACACATCACCACTTAACATATTTTTTATTATGATTGTCATTGGTCTAATTTATGGCAGCATTTCTTTATATACAAAATATTTAGGATTCTCAAAATTCATGAATAAAACTCGCGTTATTGCTGTTAAAGCTCAACCTGTAACAATTGGCGTTGCTCAAAAAACATATAGATCGCTTTCAACTATTGAGTCCCTAAAATCCATGGAAATTACTTCGAAGGTGAATGGCATTATTGACGGTATTTTTTTTAAAGAAGGATCCATAGTTTCTACTAATCAAAAATTATTTTCTATATTAGCCTCAGATAAAGTTGGAAGAACTGAAATATTTGCTCCATTTGATGGTGTAATAGGTTTGAATAAGAAAAATATTGGAGACCCCGTCAATAGAGGAGATGTTCTTACATATCTTGATAATTATAACCAAATGAAATTAGAATTTGATTTACCTGAGAGACTTTTACCATATCTTAATGAGAATTTAAAATTTAATGCCTTCTCGGAAAATATCCCTGAAAAAATATATAATGGAACTTTAAAATTTATTGATACAAGAATTAATGTTGAAACTAGAACAATAAAAGTTTATACATTAATAAATAATGATGATTTATCCTTGAAACCAGGATTATTAATGAAAGTTAATTTGTTTTTGGAGGAAATACCAAATGCAATATTAATTCCGGAAGAAGCTCTTTTAAGTATTAATAAAGAACATTATGTCTATATTGTAAATAAAAATGTAGCAGAAATAAGAAAGGTTGATATAGGCATAAGAAATAATGCTATGCTAGAAATTAAACAAGGGCTCAAGCAAGGTGATTTAATAGTGTACATGGGACAAGAAAAACTCAAGGATAAATCACAAATCAAAATTGTAGAATAAAATGCATATTTCTGAAATTACAGTTAAAAGACCTGTTCTAGCAACTGTTATAAGTTTATTTTTAATTCTTATTGGTATTGTATCATACGATAAGTTAACTATACGAGAATATCCAGATATCGATAAACCTATTGTAACAGTTTCTACAATATATAGAGGAGCTTCCGCTGAAATTATGGAAAGAGATGTTACTCAGATTCTTGAGGATTCAATTTCTGGAATATCAGATATTAAAGAAATTACATCAGAAAGCCAAAATGAATTTTCTAATATAAAAATAGAATTTAATCTTTCAAGAGATATGGATTCTGCCGCTAATGATGTTAGAGAAAAAGTGGGTAGAGCGCTACCGTTATTACCCAAAGAAGCTGATCAGCCAAGAGTAACTAAATCTGATACAGATGCAAGAGCTGTGATGTGGATAGGTTTTTCTAGCAATCAATTAAATAGTATTCAGCTTAATGATTATCTTGATAGAAACATAGTGGACAGATTATCAATATTGCCTGGTGTAGCATCTATTACAATTGGTGGTGAACGTAAATATGCAATTAGAATTTGGTTGAATCCAGATAAAATGCTAGCAAGAAATATTACTGTAAATGATATTTTAACTTCCATAAATAAAGAAAATATTGAAAAGCCAGCAGGTAGATTAGATTCACAAGAAAGAGAATTAGATTTACAAGTCACATCTAAAATACAAACAATAGATGAATTTAAAAATATTGTATTGAAAAAATATGATAATGCGAAGGTTAAATTAGAAGATGTGTCAAGGGTAGTTATTGGTGCAGAAACTGACAGAGGTTTTTTAAGAGCAAACGGAAAAGACGCTATAGGCTTAGGAATTGTTAGACAGACAAAATCAAATGTTCTTAAAGTAACTGATGCAGTAAAGAAGGAACTAGAGTTAATACGCCCAACATTACCTGAAAATATACAAATGAGCATTGGTTATGATAAATCAATATTTGTCAAAGAATCTATATCCCAGGTAAGAATAGCATTATTTATTTCTATGATTTTAGTAATAGGAGTCATATATTATTTCCTATCATCATCTTTTGCTACAATCATACCAGCAATTACAATTCCAATATCTGTAATTGCTACTTTCTATATTATATATCTATTAGGTTATTCATTAAATGTTTTAACATTTTTAGCACTTGTATTGGCCATAGGATTAATTGTCGATGATTCAATAGTTGTATTAGAGAATATAAAAAGAAGAATAGATAATGGAGAAACACCATTTAATGCATCTATTTTGGGAGCAAAACAAATAACTTTTGTTGTCATAGCAACTACTGTTGTATTAGTTAGTGTATTTTTGCCTTTATCTTTTATGGAAGGTAAAACTGGAAGACTATTCATTGAGTTTGGACTTGTATTATCATTTGCGGTTATATTTTCAAGTATTGTAGCATTAACATTAACGCCAATGCTATGCTCAAGATTACTAAATTCTTCAGATTCACAAGAACCTGAGCTCATTACAAAGTTTAGACGATTTTATAGAGAGTCACTTTTACAATCACAAGCAAACCCTAAGAAAGTTTATATTTTTAGTATAGCAATAATTCTTGTTTCTATTATTCTTTTTCAATTTGTTCATAAAGAATTAGCTCCAACAGAAGACAGAGGTGTTTTTATTATTGTCGTTAAAAGCCCCGAAGGATCAAGTTTAAGTTACACTGATAATATTGTTAAAAAAGTTGAATCAACATTAAAGCCTTATCAGGATATAGAAGAAATAAAAACTGTATTTGCTGTAGTTGCACCTGGATTTTCTGGAAAACCAGGCGCTGTAAACACAGCTTATTTATTTGCAACTTTAACTCCTTGGAATGATCGTAGACATCAGAAAAATATTGTTAGCGAAATTTTTCCAAAACTTTTATCTATTCCTGGAGCTAGAGTAATAGCAATAAACCCTCCAAGTTTAGGTGGTAGCAAATTTAAACCAGGTGTACAAGTTGTTATAAGTGGGAGCAATTATGATGAAATTGATGAATGGGGTAATTTATTATTAAAAAAATCTACTAATTTAAAGTTAAGGAATCCAAATATAGATTATAAAATAACTAATCCTAGATTAAACTTGAAAATTAATCGAGATAAGGCATATGAATTAGGAGTGTCGGCAGAGGATATTTCTAGAACAATAGAGACTCTATTAGCTTCTAATAGAGTAACAACATATGCGAGCAAGGGCTTAACGTACAATGTAATAGTGCAAGCTGAAAAATCATTTAGAGTTACACCTGATAATTTAGATAATATTTTTATAAAATCATCAAAATCATCAACACTCATACCTTTATCAAACCTTATTTATTATAATGAAACATCTTCTAGCGAAAGTTTAAAACGGATTAATAGAATGCCATCAACGATATTTTCTGCATCTTTATTACCTGGTTATCCTTTAGGAGATGCTTTAGAAGAATTTACTATTTTAGCAAATGATACATTACCCTCTAATGCAAAAATATCCTATAGCGGATCATCTCAAGAATTTTATCAATCAGGCAGTAAATTAGAACTTACTATTCTTTTTGCTATATTAATTGTTTATCTAGTGTTAGCAGCTCAATTTGAAAGTTTTAAAAATCCTTTAACTATAATGTTGACTGTACCTATTGCATTAACCGCAGGTATTTATACATTATTTTTAACAGGAACTTCCTTGAACGTATACAGCCAAATAGGTTTTTTAATGTTAATCGGACTTATAGCAAAAAACGGAATACTAGTTGTTGAATTTGCTAATCAATTAAGAAATGATGGTATGTCAGTGGACAAGGCAATTTTTGAATCATCTATGATTAGACTAAGACCTGTTTTAATGACAACTATATCAACATTATTAGGAGCTATACCTTTAGTTTTAGGAAGCGGAGCTGGAGCGGAGAGTCGTTATTCAATGGCTATAGTAGTATTCGGAGGAATTACACTATCTTCTTTGATAACGCTTTATTTAATCCCTGCTCTTTATCAGTTTATAGAAAATAGAAAATTATTTTAATGGAGGGATTTTAAGCCCTTTTTGTTTTGAAAAATATAGAGATAAATCTTTAATATCTTGATCTGAAAGACCATCAGCAAAACCTTTCATTATTGCATTATTGCGAACTCCATTCTTATATGATTTAAGAGTATAGCTTAGATAGTCTTTATGTTGACCAGCCAATATTGGATACATTTTAATCTGAGAGTTACCATCTATTCCATGACAGGCAGCACAAACTTCTGCTTTAGATTTTCCTGAATTATAAGACTTTTCTACATTACCAGCATATATTTTTAATGGAGTGATTAAAAAAGTAGTTATTATGGTTGTTAAAATTATTTTTTTCATTTTATTTTAAAGACTCAAAATAATTGGCTATATCATTTATGTCTTGATCGGTTAAAGCCATAGCATTGGCTTGCATTGTTGGATGTTTTCTATCTTCTGTTTGATATGCCTTAAGTGCAGATACAATATATTCTGCATGTTGACCGGCTAATTTTGGTACCTTATAAGTAGGATACACATTATTGTATCCTGGAATCGCATGACACCCTAAGCAGGCTTCAGATTTTAATTTACCAACATGATTATCATCCGCTCTTAAGTCTGTAAAAACAGTGATTATTAATGATATTAAGAGTAATTTATATATTGATTTCATAGTATATTTAGGTGAGGATTATACACTAAATTTATGGGAGATAAAACTTCATTTTTTTTGTATAATGGCATTGTTAACATTATGCCTATTCATGAATACAAATGTAGTGATTGTAATCAAATTTTTGAGGTTTTAAACTCATCTGTAACTCCAAAAAAGGATATTGCAAACAAACTTCTTAGATGTAAGGTAATGAAATGAATCGTATATATTGTAATGAAATCTCAGAGAAACACCTCAATAAAAATGTTTGTCTTTCTGGTTGGATAAACAAAAGAAGAGATCATGGCGGTATTATTTTTATAGATTTAAGAGATTATAGCGGCATAGTACAGCTTGTTTTCCATCCAGATAATAAAGAGATTTTTACAATAGCAGAGTCTTTAAGGTCTGAATTTGTTATTGAGGCAAAAGGTATAGTTAAAAAAAGATCCAATGACACAATAAATAAAGACATAGATACTGGGTCTGTTGAAATTATTGTTTCTAACGTAATAATTTTGAATAAATCTGAAACTCCACCATTTATAGTTAATGATTTGAATGTTAATGAAGACCAGCGATTACAATATAGATATATAGATTTAAGAGGTAAAGAATTACAAAAAAATCTTAGGTTTAGATCAAAACTAATTAAATCTATTAGAAATTATTTTTATGATGAGAATTTTGTTGATATTGAAACACCAATTTTAACTAAAGCAACACCAGAAGGAGCTAGAGATTATTTAGTACCGAGTAGGATTAATGAAGGGTTATTTTTTGCTTTACCACAATCACCACAACTTTTTAAACAAACATTAATGATTGGTGGTATTGATAAATATTTTCAAATTGCTAAATGTTTTAGAGATGAAGATTTAAGAGCTGATAGGCAACCTGAGTTTACACAATTGGATGTAGAAGTTTCATTTATAAATGAAAATGAAATAATGATTTTAATTGAAAATCTTTTTAGAAAAATATTTAAAAATGTAATGAACATTGACAATGAAATTAAATTTGAAAAAATTTCATATTCTGATTCAATTAAAATGTATGGTTGTGATAAACCAGATTTAAGAAACCCATTAATGATTCATGACATAAAAGATATTGTAAAAGATGTATCATTTAATATTTTTGCAGAACATGTTAATAAAACAGAATCTAGAATAACAGCTATTAAAGTACCTGATGGCAGTAAATTGTCTAGAAAAGATATTGATGATTTAACAAATTCAGTAAAACAGTTTGGAGCTAAAGGCTTGGCTTATTTAAAATGTGAAGACATGCGAAATATAGAAGTAGGGATTGTCTCGCCAATTAAGAAATTTTTGGGACATGAAATAATCAAATCTATATTAGATAGAGTGCAGGCGAAAACAGGAGACATAATTTTCTTTTCTGCAGATAATAAAGATATTGTTAATAATTCCATGTCAGCATTAATTAAAAATTTAGGCATTAAATTAAATTTATTGTCAGATGATTGGCGTTTTGTCTGGATACAAAATTATCCTTTATTTGAAAAAGACTCTAGCACAGGCAATCCAACATCTACTCACCATCCTTTTACAGCTCCTAAAAATGAGAGTGATCTAGACTCAAAGGATATATTCTCTATAGAATCTAAAGCATATGACTTAGTTTTAAATGGACATGAAATTGGCGGTGGATCTATTAGAATACATTCTAAAGATATACAAATAAAAATTTTTGAAATATTGAAAATTGGTAAAAGTGAAATGAATGAAAAGTTTGGTTTTTTTCTCAACGCACTATCTCATGGTTGTCCACCACATGGTGGAATTGCATTTGGTATTGATAGGCTAACTATGATTCTTTTAAAGTTAGATACTATACGTGAAACTATAGCTTTTCCTAAGACACAGTCAGCATCTTGTTTGATGACCAATGCGCCATCATCTGTCGATAAAACTCAACTCAAAGAATTATCTATTTCAATAACAAAACCTAAATAATATTATGAAATATTCTCAATATTTAGACAAAACTAAAACATTATTAAAAGAGAATAATGCAAAACTTATTGCACACTATTATGTGGATAAGACTGTACAGCGTTTAGCAGAGGATACAGGAGGTTTTGTAAGCGATAGTTTAGAAATGGCTAGATATGGAACTGAACAAAAGGAAACTACTTTAATTGTAGCTGGCGTTCGATTTATGGGTGAAACAGCAAAAATCTTAAATCCCAATAAAAGAATATTGGTTTTAGACCATGAGGCCACTTGCTCATTAGATGAAGGTTGTAATTATGAAGAATTTAAAAATTTCTGTAAAAAAAACAAAGACAGAGAGGTGGTTGTATATGCAAACACAAGCGCAAAAGTTAAATCAATTGCAGATTGGGTTGTTACATCAAGTATAGCCGTATCTTTAGTAGAGCATTTAACTTCTTTGGGAAAAAAATTAATTTGGGGGCCAGATAAATATTTAGGTAATTATATTATAGATCATACTGGAGCAGATATGTTGCTGTGGGACGGATCATGTGTTGTCCATGAAGAATATAAAACTAGAGAACTTAAACAATTAATATTAAAATACCCAAATTGTGAAGTCTTAGTACATCCTGAATCTCCAAGAAGCATAATACAACTAGCTGACGTTGTTGGTTCTACTACAAAATTAATTGAAGCATCAAAAATGAGTAATAAAAAATATATAATTGTTGCTACAGAAAAGGGAATTTTTTATCAAATGAAAAAATACTCCCCTAACAAAATATTCTTAGAAGCTCCAACATCAGGAGAAGGAGCGACTTGTAAGAGTTGTGGTAGATGCCCATGGATGAAATTAAATACACCAGATAAAATACTTAATATTTTTAATTCAAAAGAAAATGAAATTATATTATCTAACGACATAATCGAAAAAGCTAACAAACCTATTCAAAGAATGGTAAATTTTAGAACTAAGCAATTTATTAATAAGGCATCATAAATGGCGGGTCATAGTAAATGGGCTAATATACAACATAGAAAGAAAGCCCAAGATAATAAAAGAGGAAAAGTATTTACGAAAATAATTAGAGAAATTAGTGTTGCTACCAAGCTTGGAGGAGTAGATATTTCCTCTAATTCAAGACTGAGACTTGCAATAACAAAGGCAAATGCAGTAAATGTTCCAAAAGACACTCTTGAAAGGGCAATTAAAAAAGCATCTGGTCAAAGTAATGAAAATTATGATGAAATCATGTATGAAGGTTATGGGCCTAAAGGTATTGCAATTATTATGGAATGTTTAACTGATAATAAAAATAGAACAGTATCAGAAATTAGAAATGTTCTTTCTAAAAATGGTGGTAGCTTAGGCACCAACGGATCTGTTTCACATTTATTTAGAAAAGTTGGCGTAATGAAATTACTAAATATTACAGAAGATGACTTATTAACACATATGGATAATGTTGAATTAATAGATTTTGAGATTATTGATAATGATTGTATTGTATTTACCAAACCTAATGAGCTTTTTAATATAAAAAAATATTTTGATTCTAATAATTTTGAAGTTCAGGATGAAGAAATTATTATGGACCCTCTAACAATTATAGATATTAATAAGGATGATGAGACAAAAATTATAAACCTTTCTAGTAAAATTGAGGAGATAGATGATGTTCAGAATGTATATATGAACATTAATCTTAGTTAAATTTCATGTCTATAATATTAGGAATAGACCCAGGAAC
>CEWI01138531.1_pt1 | contig 25927 bp, 28 predicted proteins | sample 531271 | NCBI WGS metagenome assembly CEWI01 (sample SAMEA2622499, study PRJEB7988) | marine metagenome | biome: marine biome (ENVO:00000447); feature: mesopelagic zone (ENVO:00000213); material: "saline water (ENVO:00002010), including plankton (ENVO:xxxxxxxx)" | depth 350 m | reverse complement strand
CTTACTCTCTACCTCTTCTGTTTTTGGTTTCGTAGATGCCTTACTCTTAGATTGTCTTTTAAAAGCTTCACTTTGCGCCTTTTGTCTAGCTTCAGCTTCCATTCTTTCTAGTTCTGCTTCTTGGGCCAATTGATCCTCTTGTTTTTTTAAATAATTATTTTGCCCCATGATAATTGCTTCTGTAATTATATTAGTAATAATTTCAATTGATCTTAATCCATCATCGTTAGCAGGTATTGGATGGTTAATTTCATTTGGATCTGAATTGGTATCTACAATGCCTACTACTGGTATGTTTAATTTTTTAGCTTCTTCGACAGCAATCCGTTCTCGATTTATATCCACTACAAACAAAAAAGAAGGTAAAGAATTCATTTCCTTAATCCCTGAAAAAAATTTATTCAATCTTCCAACTTCTGCATCTAACTTTTGGGATTCTCTTTTAGTTTGAGCAATAACATTTCCTTTAGCAAATGAATCTTCCAATTCCACAAGTCTCTCTAATCTTTTTTCTATGGTATTGAAATTAGTCATTAAACCACCCAGCCATCTCTGGTTGATATATAAGGATTTAGATCTCTCAGCACAATCTCTAATAATAACTTGAGCATGTTTCTTCGTACCAACAAATAAACAGTTTCCACCATTAGAAACATTTTCAGTAACAAAGTTAATTGCATCGATAAGTTTTTCTTGAGTTTTAACCAAATTAATAATATGAGTACCATTCTTTTTTGAATGGATATATTCTGTCATTTGAGGATTCCATTTCCTCACCGTGTGACCAAAATGAGATCCTGCTTCAAACAGTTCTTTAATTGATATTATTTTTTCATTATTTGTTGTAGTCAAATTTATCCTTTATAAAACTAGTGATTTATAGAATCCTAAATTATATTTGAATCCAATACATTATTATATCAAGAATATATTTAGTTTTATAACCGAAACAGAAATAAATAAAAATTAAAATTTTATTTCTGTTATCCAATATAGAATAAGATAAATTCCACACAAAATTATAAAAATAGAAGTGACATATTTGTATATTTTCAAAAAATAACTTATTTTTTGAAGAAGAATTTTTACAAAAATCAAGCTTATAGATATTATAAAAAGAGCAACCCATACTCCAAATCCAAATAACAAAAAGTCCGTCAACAAAAAATGTATTTCAGATACACTCGAAATACTAAAAACAATTGACATGAATATGGGTAAAGTACAAGATAAAGAAGTTAAGCCATAAGATAAACCATATGAAAAATAGAAAATATAACTTGATTGATTTTTATAGCTTATTTTATTAGCTATCCTTTCAATAATAGGAGTATAAAACGTTCCTCCATAAAGACTGTAAAAACCAATAAATACCAAAAATATTGAAATAATTATTCCAATGTATGAAAAAAAACTTCTTATTGTATAAAATCCTGCAGAAAGAAGAATTCCTATAACGAAAAAAATAATTACAAAACCTATAGTTACAGCTAAAGAAATACTAGTGGCTTCAAATAATTTACGTAAATAATGATTTGTGACCTTCAATCTAGTACTTAAAGTTTTTTCATAATTTTGAATATCATTCAGTTTATCTCTTCTTTGTATAAATACGGATAAATAGATAGAGAGTAAAGCAAATCCACAAGGATTAAAAACTGAAATCAAACCTGCAGAAAAAGTAATCCCGAATCTAATGATATTTGACATATCCAAAAAAACATTGGATGTTGATGCAGATGCATTAAAACCAAAAAATAATATGTTGTTTATGATTTTTTGTTCCAAAAAAACAGCTAAAAGAATTGATGTGATAATTGTAATCAAAACTGGAATAATATAGATTATCTTGTTTTCAAAAAGTTTTATCATAATATTATTTCCCTAAATGTTTCTGGGGAAATATTGGGCTCCAAGTTTGTAAATAACAAAAAATGATACTTTTATTTTATATTTTATTTTAATTTAAAAATATATTTTTCATAATTTTTATTTTTTGATTTTCGATAAAAGAAATGCATAAAACATACAACACAACAGATCAAGAAAGAGAAATATTAGATTTTCTTTCCAACGGTTTTACTGCTATAAACATAGCCAATAAGATGAATCTTGCAGAACAAACAATTAAAAACAAAGTTCAAATGATTTGTCTAAAATTGGATTCTTCTAATCGTACTGAAGCAGTTGCAAAAGCTATTAGATTAGGCATAATTTAGGCTGATTCTACAGGATTTATTAAAGTCCCTACTTTATCTATTTCCACAGTAACATCGTCACCAGGATTGATTGGTGGGGTCATTCCTGACGTTCCGGTCCACAACATGTCTCCAGGTACTAGAGTTGCATATTTACTTATAAAACTAATTGATTCAGCCACAGTAAATATCATTTCAGAAGAATGACATTTTTGTCCTTCCACACCATTAACTAAGCCTCTTATACTCACATCTTGAGGATCTATATCTGTAACTATAAAAGGTCCAGTAGGTCCAAAAGTATCACTGGATTTAGCTCTCCACCATTGCATATCTGAATTATTTCCTGATTGCCATTCTCGAGCAGAAACATCATTTCCACATGTGTATCCAAAAACATAATCCAAGGCACTATTTTCAGAAACGTTTTTTGCTTCTTTTCCTATAATTACAACAAGTTCAGATTCACAAGCAACCAAACCTGCATCTTTTGGAATCTTTATAGGGTCCCCAGGACCACAAATTGCAGTAACTGTCTTATAAAATGGTTCTGGTTTTTTTGGTGCATTAGCCCCCAGTAGATGAGATCCATAATTTAACGCTAAACATAAATTTTTTGGAGGCGATGGGTTAGGTGATAATATTTTTACTTCTGATAAATTATAAGTCTCTCCAGTTTCCTTATAATTTTCAAAAATTGGATTCGCATTAATTTCATTAACTTTTTCTCCCTCAACAATGCCATAAGAGATCTTGTCATTTAATTGAATTCTTACATACTTCATAAAATTCTCCATTTATACAAATTAAATAATCTTTTACACTTAATTGTTATAAGTGTAGCCTTGAAATAGAATAGGTCAATAAAAAAAATATAAATTTATGGATGAAAAAAAGAAAATCATACTTGAAGTAGATAATATTTCAAAAAAGTTTAACAATACCCTCATAATAGACAAATTATCCTTCAAGATAAACAAAGGAGAGATAGTAAAGATAGATGGCCCAAACGGGTCTGGGAAGACTACTTTACTAAAAATAATTGCTCAAATATATAATTATGATTCTGGAAATATAATGATTAAACAAATCAATCTGAAAAATTCTAGTTATGCAAAATCTTTAATTTCTTACTGTTCAACAGAAACAATTTTTTATAAGGATTTTACAGTTGAGGAAAATATTTTGTTCTATTTCACCTTAATTGGAGAGGAGGATCCAAAAATACTACTAGAAGACAATAAAGACTTTCAACAAATAAACAAGTTTCTAAACCTATATCCTGACCAATTATCCGATGGACAAAGGAAAAAAATGAATCTCTTTAGATCATTAATTCCAAATTATGAATTATATTTATTAGATGAGCCTGATATTGGTTTAGATAAGGAATCTATTAAAGATTTAAATTATCTCATTGATAAAATTAACAAAAGAGGAGAATCTATAATTTTCACTTCTCACAATCAAAATGTTTTAGGAATCAATAATAATATATCTCAAACAATTTCATTATGAAAAATATTTTAAAAGTTTTAAAAATTATTTATGTCATTTTGAAAAAAGATTTACTACAAGAAATCAAATCTAAAGAAATTATAATTTCTATGCTTTCATATTCTGTTTTAGTTCTTGTAGTAGTTGCTACAACATTAAAAATCAACTCAAACAATTCATTGATAATATTTGGAACTATTTATTGGATATCAGTTAGTTTTTCTATTTTACTTGGTATTAATAAATCAATAAGTAAGGAAATGGATAATAAAGGTATAGAATTACTTTTTCTAGCACCTATAGATCAAGAAATTATAATCGTTTCAAAAATTATCTCTAATTTCTTTTTTACATTATTATCAAGTTTTATAATTCTGTTTTCTTCAAATATTTTATTCAACAATAATTTATTAAATTATAAATTTATAATACTGGTTATAATCAGTGCATTGGGATTTAGTATAGTTGGAACTATAACTTCATTTTTATTTTCTAAATCTAGAGGTAAAGAAATTCTTTCTCCTTTATTATTTATTCCTTTAGTTACTCCTTTACTCATGGCTTCTTCCAGTCTAACAAATCAAATTTTAAATAATGAAATACAAAACCAAAGTTGGTATGGCTTAATATTGGGGTATGATCTTCTATTTTTTATTTTGGGAATATCTATATCAAATTTCATTTATAAGGAATAAAAAAAAAGTATACTTAAATTGTTAAAAATATAAGAATTATATGATCAATAAATTAATAATTTCTTCAACCCTAATAATAAATATTTTAATGCTGTGGATGATTTTTTGGTGGCTCCCTATTGATATTGCTCAAGGTCCAGTTGCAAAAACCATTTTCATACATGTTCCTCTTGCTTGGTGTTCAATGATAGCTATATGTGTTGTGGCTATTTCTTCAATTCTCTATTTATTCACTAAAAAAACTTTCTGGGATAATAATGCTCAAGCATTTGCCGAAACAGGTTTAATATTTGGATTGTCCGCCCTTATTACAGGGATTGTATGGGCAAAACCTATTTGGGGAGTTTGGTGGACGGGAGAAGCTAAATTAACCACTACGTTAATACTGATTCTAATTTATTGCGCATATATACTTTTTAGATCTTTGTATACGAATAATGAACAAATGAAAAATATTGCAGCAATTATTGCAGTTTTAGGTGCAATAGATACTCCTTTGATATATTTTGCTGCGAATTTATGGCAAGAAGCTCATCCAGTTACAGTAATTGGGCCACTTTCTGAAGAGGGAACATCATTTGGAATGTATTATGGAATAACATTACTAATATCTGTTATTGCTTTTACATTTACATTCTTAATTTTAACCACAACTAGATATAAAACCATAAAAATAGAAACTCATATAAATAATAAGGAATAAAAAATGAATAAATTATTGATTTCATTGTTTTCTGTAGGAATTTTGTCGTTATTAGTAATCCAAAATAACATAATTTTTGCTCAATCTAATGAAGAAATTATCAATGGTTTTTTGCAAAATATTGAAGTCACAAATGATAAGATCCTTTTATCTGTCGTAGATAATAAAGGAAACTCTTATTCTTTATCTCTTGTAAATGAATCAAAAATAGGCATTGAAACACAATCTGGAGAAAGGTGGATTGGAAATATTAACAAGAATAAAGAAGAGTTAATAAAAATCTTAAAAGAATCCCAAAAAAATTTAGAGCCTTTTACAATAACTAGCTCAAACGGTATCATTACCAATTTAGTAAGTTATGAATCTTCAAACATAAAAAATAATCTTCAATATTTGGGCGCAAGTTTTATACTATTGATATTTTTCATTTTTGGTTTTGTTTTTATAATTAACAATAGAATTAAAATAATAAATTCAAAATTGAAATTATGAGTAAAGATAAAGATGATAAAGATCGTGTTGTAGAATTAAAAAATAAAAAATTTGCTTTTATTTCTATAGTTTTGGTAGTCTTATTTTCTTTGGGATACTTTGGTTTCCAAGCTTTCGAAGAAGCTACATATACATACCACTCAGTAGAAGATTTATTATCTGATGATGGTGGTCAAAATTTAAACATAGGATTAAAAGCAATGCTGGTTCCTAATTCATATGTAAGATCTGTCGATGGCTTATCAGCAAATTTCAAAGTAAAAGATAAATCTACAAATAATTCTTTTGAAGTCAATTACAGTGGTGAAATTGGAAGTGTGTTTTTTAACGAATATTCCGAGTTGGTAATGCAAGGATATATAAATCAAGAAAATGTATTTGTTGCAAATAATTTATCGGTTAGATGCCCTTCTAAATATCAAACCGAAGAAAACACTATATTGAATAACTAGATAAAATATCTTCAACATTTTTTGAAGGATTATCCATTATTAACTTATTTTGTAATTCATTAATCGTTGAGGGTTCTTTTTTATAAATCAATCCTAAAGGTACTCCATCTTTAGCTACCAAAGCTTTAGCATTATCGTAATCAGTTGGATCATGATTTTCATCGATTATATATGCTGTTCCCGGTATTCCTTTTTTTCTATCGCCTTTCAAAATATCATAGGTATCATTGTAAGTTGTACATGGAGATTGTACATGAACTATAGACATTCCTTTATGTTTCATTGCTTCTAAGATAAAATCTGATAAAAGCTTAGGTTTGCTTGAATAATGAGATGCTATAAAACTAACTCCACAGGATAAATATAACTCTAAAGGATTTATTTTACTTTCCAACTTACCAAAAGGAGTTGAAGTTGTGATTTGACCAGTTTCAGAAGTTGGAGAACTTTGACCTTTAGTTAATCCATAGACACCGTTATCCATTACTATACATGTGATATTTGGATTCCTAGCTGCAGATGGGGCTATATGTTCACCACCTATCGATAAAAAGTCTCCATCACCAGCAACAACTATAGTGTTTAGATCAGGTCTTGAACTCGAAATTCCAAATGCTATTGGAAGAGATCTACCATGAATTCCGTGAATACCAAAAGGTTGCTCTCCATCAATCAAATGAACCATATTCCCCGAACAACCAATTCCAGCGACTATAACATTAGAGGTTCTAGGAATTTCAAATTCTTCAGTAAATGTATTTATAGCCATTTCTAATGCTCTTTTTACCCCAAAGTCACCACAACCGGGGCACCACTTAAAATCATATTCTTGATTCCTTACACTCAAAATTAAACCTCCATAGTTTGTTTTATTTTTGCTCTTATTTTTTCTGCAAGTTCTGAAGGTTTAAATGGCAACCCAGTATATTGAGTAATGGAAATGGCATTTATTCCATCCATTCGCATTATTGAAGACCATTGCCCTTGATAATTTAGTTCAGGAACTATAACCATTTTCTTTGACCTTAGTTCTTTTAATACTTCTTTTGGTAAAGGATTTAAACAAATTGAATATATCCACCCAATATTTAGGTTATCAGAAATTAATTTGTCATATGCTTCTCGGGCAACTCCTTTACTGGAACCCCAAGGCATAATTGCAATTTCAGAAGTGGTGTTCTCTATTTCAAAATGAGCATCATTTAATAATGATAATTTCCCAAATCTTCTTTCCGTAAGTCTAATATGATGTTTAGGAAGATGAGTAGTATCACCAATTTCATCATGTTCTGATCCATTTGCAACGTATGCGGCCTGATTACCAGGAATTGGCATAGCTGAAAGTTCTCCATTTTTTCCCAAAGACTGATATCTCTTGAAGCCATTATCACCAGATTTACTATTTCTTCTTTCATCAATTACATTACCTAAATTTGGTTTTTTTATGTTTTCTGATCTTTCGGCTAAACTAAATTCACTCATTACGATAACTGGACCTTGGTATCTTTCAGCCCAATTCAATGCCAAACCACCAATAATAAAACATTCTTCAACAGTTCCTGGAGCCAGAATAGGTAATCTTACATCACCATGCGCAGGAAACATGCAAACAAATAAATCTGATTGTTCTGATTTAGTAGGTAAACCCGTTGCGGGTCCTCCTCTTTGAACATCAACTACAACACAAGGAATTTCTGCCATCCAAGCCAAACCTATCCCTTCAGACATTAATGATAATCCTGGTCCTGCAGTTGCTGTCATGGCTTTCTTTCCAGAAAAACCAGCCCCAATTACATTATTTATTGCCTCTATCTCAGAAGAAACCTGAAAAACAAATTTGTCTTTTTGTACTAAATTTTGTTCCATCCAAACCAATACAGTAGTTGCTGGAGAAATTGGATATCCGTAATAACTATCTAACCCAGCAGAAGTAGCACCTAAAGATAATGCAGCATTCCCAGTTATAATTATCTGATCATATTCTGGAGGTTTAGATGGTGACAAAGAACCAACATTAAATCCGCTTTTTTCAGCAACTTTTGCCCCTGAAGATAAAGCAATAATATTAGACTTTATAATTTCTTCATCACCAGGTCTTCCTCTTGAGAACCTATCTTTAATAAAATTTTCGATACTTTCTAATTTAAAATCTATAAGTTTAGCAACTGCACCCAGTATAACCATATTTGCAGCTCTGGTATTACCTGATTCTTTCGCTAATTTATCTGCATCTATTCCAAAATAATTTCCTTCTCTCGAAGGTATACAATCTTGAGCGTTATATATGCATACTCCATTTTCTGGATTTAAATCCTGTATATGATTATCAAATGCATACTGATTTAACACAACCAAAACATCTACAAAATCTCCACTTGATAAAACTGGAGTAGTTGATATTCTAACCTGAGAAGATGCAGGGCCTCCCATGATTTGAGAGGGAAAGGTAGAAAATGTTTGACAATAATAACCAGATCTACTTGCAGCTCTCGCTGCAGCATCTGCAGAGGTCACTAGACCCTGACCACCTTCACCAGCGAATCTTATAACAAAATCATTAGATATAATTTTTTGAGTCATAAAGCTATATATATAACAAAAATCCTGATAATAACCACCTAAAGGTTGCTTAGCAATGGCTTGCAAATTTTGCACAACCTTTTTGATCTTATTCGAAAATATTAATAATATCAATTATATATAATAATATAAATCTTTGATTCTACAAATATAATTTTTTGAAAATGATTATGAAAAAAAAAATTTGGTCAGCTGGAGGTGTAGTATACCAAAATAAGAAGGTTTTAATTTGTTATAGAAAAACAACAGATTTATTTTGTTTGCCCAAAGGAACTCCTGAAAAAGGAGAAACCGTTTTTGAGACTGCTATCAGAGAAGTAAAAGAGGAAACAGGAATCATTACTAAAATAATGAATAAAATAGATTCAATATCTTATGAATTCATAAAACCTTTTGGAGATAATAAATACGAAGCAAATATAGTTTATAATAAGATTGTTCATTATTTTCTAATGAATAAAATAGGTGGAAACTTAAAAAATCATGACGATGAATTTGATTCGATTTATTGGATGACACTATCGGAATCTAAAGAGAAATTAACTTATAAAAATGAAATCGAAATCGTGGAAAAAGCTTTTTCTTCCAAAAATAAAGACTAGATCAGAAAAAAATATCATTCTCATTGGAGAAAAAACGATAGTTCGCCCAAAGACAACAGAAGACCTGAAAAATGATTATAGTTGGAGAATTGATCCTGAACTATCAGATTTAGATGCAACCGTTCCCATAAATCTAAGCTATGAGCAATTCGAAAGGATATCCATAAATGAGATAGAAAAACCATCTCCTTGGTCAGTCAAATTTTCTATTGATAACAAAAAAAATGTTCATATAGGAAATTGTATGTTTTATGATATAAATCGATGGAATAATTCATGTGAATATGGAATTATGATAGGAAATAAGAAATATTGGAATTCTGGTTATGGTGCCGATGCTACTATAAATACGCTCTATTATATATTCAAACAAACAGATATAACAAAAATATATTTGCATACATTAACACAAAATATACGAGCACAAAATTCTTTCAGAAAAGCAGGTTTTAATTTTAAAAAAATTATTAAAAAAGGTTCTCATAAATTTCATTTCATGGAAATATATAAATCGGATTGGGTAAAAAATAAAGATCTCTCCAAACCGGAAGTTATTGTTGGGCAGGAGCAGGATTAATCAATTCAGGGCCAAAAGTTTCTGGAATCGCATTAGCGAGTTCTTCGACAGTCCATCTCCCAGCTTTTCTGATTGATCTTCGAGTTTCATAGTTGTTGAATAAGCTTATTCTATTACCTGAAGCATGAACCACTTCACCATTAATATGCGATGCAGCATCTGTACATAACCAAGCAACAACTGGAGCAACATCTTCTGGATCATTAATGAAATGATCTTCTTCAGCAGGCTTAAATACTCCTGATCTCATAGCTCTAGTAGAATCAGGTATTGATTCGGTCATCCTAGTATTTGCTCCAGGAGAAATAGCATTAGCAGTAACACCATATTTTACTAGCTCCTTAGCCACAACTCTCGTAAATCCTGCAATTCCGTCTTTAGCTGCTCCATAATTTGATTGCCCACTGTATCCTATTAATCCTGAAACACTAGAGAACGTAATTATTCTTCCTGATTTCTGCTCTCTAAAAATCTTAGATGCAGGGGCAACAACTGAAAAAGTTCCTGTTAAATGAACATCTATTACATCCTGCCATTCTTCTTTAGTCATATTAAAAATCATTCTATCTCGCAATATTCCTGCGGGAGTAATAACGATATCTAATCGTCCAAATTCTTCTATTGCTTTATCTACAATTTCCTGTCCTCCAGCAACCGATGCAACAGAACTTGTTGAAGCTACTGCTCTGCCACCAAGTTCAGATACTTCTTCAACTACACTTTGAGCTGGTCCATTATCATTACCGCTCCCATCTAGACTTGCTCCTACATCATTAACAACAATATTTGCCCCTAATTTGGATAATTCTAGTGCTATACCTCTTCCAATTCCTCTACCAGAACCCGTAACAATAGCAACTTTTCCATCTAATGGTTTATTAGATTCATTATTTTTATCTCCAAAACCAAAAACTAGACCTCTACCTTCAGAATCAAAATCTTCTTGTTTGAATCTTCCTTTACTTATAGGATTAAACAAAGTTACTTTTCTTCTTAGTTCCATGAGTTGATTAATAGTACCTCCCGAAACGTGGAAAATTTGAGAATTAATTGGAGCAGAATAATCACTTGCCAAATAAGTAACGAATGGAGCAATATCTCTTGGGTCTCTCGATTCTTTATAAGGATTATTCCTTAAAGTCTGAAATTCCTCTGGTACAGAAGCTGTCATTCTTGTATCAGCACTTGGTGCAATGCTATTTGCAGTGACTCCATATTTTCCTAAATCTTTACCCACAACCTTGGTAAATCCAGCTATACCAGATTTGGCAGCTCCATAATTCGCTTGACCTGCATTTCCAAAAAGTCCTGATGTTGAAGAAAAAGTTATGATTCTTCCAGATTTTTGAGTTCTAAAAATTGGAGCCGCATGTCGTACAATAGAAAATGTACCTGTTAGATGAACATCTATTACATCATGCCATTCATCCTCTGTCATATTAAATATCATCCTGTCTCTTAATATACCTGCAACGGTAACGACAATATCTAATCGTCCAAATGAATCCATCGCATCCTTTATTATTTCTTCTCCAGCTTCAAACGATGCTACAGATAATTTATTAGCTTTGGCTTCACCTCCAGCTTTATTTATACCCTCAACAACCTCGTCAGCTAATGAAGCATTTTCAACATTACCATCTAAAGAAAGCCCAGGATCAACGACAAGAATTTTTGCACCATGAGCTGCTAAATCTTCAGCAACAGCTCTACCAATACCTCTACCTGCTCCTGTCACTATTGCCACTTTGTTATCCAAAATATTAGACATTTATTTCCTCATTTTTTTCTTTGATTGGTAATTCAATTTGAGCTGTTGATGGTGTAGTTATTTGACCTTTTGAATTTTCTAAATTTAATTCTATATCAACAACTCCTTTTGAATCTTCAATCGATTTTTTTATTACCTTCCCATAATATTTCAAATCATCAAATGGGAAATCAACTCCTCTATATGATACATTTAATTTTATAATACGCCCTTTATGACCTACAAAATCTACAAGTAACTGAGCAAGCCATGCGCTTTTTAATGCTCCATGAATAATTATTCCTTTATGTCCCGCTTTTTTTGCAACTTCGTCATCATAATGAAATTCGTTAAAATCTTGTGAGGCCCCAGCATACATAACCAACTGTTTTCTATCTATATTTTTTTCAAATGGTCCAATAATAAAGCCTTCTTTAATATCTTCAAAAAAATTTTGACTTTTCATAAAAATGTTTTTTCTCCCTCTCCATAAGTAATTGTAGTGACTTCTTGTGTGGTAACTAATTTATTTTTTTGGTTAGTATAGGAAATTAGGGTTAGTTTAAATAACATATTTCCGATTTTCCCGGTTTTTACAAAAAGATCCTTTAATTTAGATACAACACTAATTTTATCTCCTACGTATATATGTTCATAAAAATTATAAGAAGAACCTCCGTCTACTAGGTTAGAAAAAGGTTCAGGAAATTCTTGATCTAATTTATTTGGTCTAAGTAATCTGACATAGGTAGGTGGAGCTATTAATCCACCCATAGTTTTTTTTGCGTAAGTTTCATTAAAATAAATTGGATTATCGTCACCAATGGCTTCTGCAAATCTTTCCACAGAATGCCGTTCCACATTATAAATCTTTGGTATAGTTTTTAGATTTATGAATTTTTTCATTTCATCAGATATTGTTTCAGATTGTGACATTAAGAATTCTTTCTTTTTATGGACACCAATATAAAAGATGTAATAGCTGAAGACAATAGAAAAATTGCGCTAATCAAATAAAAAAAAGCATAATTTCCTAAAAGGTTGAACATCAAAATTTGATAACCAAATAACAACAAAGAACCAAAAATTAAATTGAACGGCAAATAATAAATTGAAACTTTTTGTCTTCTTGTTCCCCATAAACATACTAAACCAATCATGAAAGGAATAAAAAGATTAAATAAAACTCTATTTCCATAGATTTCAATTAAAGTTTGGTTATCTATAAAATCTGTTAGAACAAGAAATATTCCAGAGAAAAAACTTGAAAAAAGTGATAGATATACAAACAATTTTATAATTCTTAATTCTTTATATTCCATAATAATCCTCAGGGTTTTCAAAATCTACTGATTGTTTTACTGAAGTAATTTTAATTGGTGCACGATTTTTCATAATTTTTTTTGTTCCATAAGGCTCTCTAAATTTTACTGTTATCTCTACATCTTTATATAAATTTTTATAATCCAGTATTATCCCTGAACCATATTTTTTATGATCTACCTTATCCCCTATAGAAAAAGGATTATCAGATTTCGCAGAAATTTTTCTTGCTAATTCATCCAATTGTTCCCCAAATTTCAATGAATCTTCTGATTTATTGTGATTAGTAACCTTTCTAGTCATTTCATTTTTATACAAATAATTATTATTTTCTTTAACGATTTCTGTGGGTATATCTTCGAGAAACCTTGACTTCAAGGCATTATCATATATTCCACGAAAACGTCTTCTTTTTGAATAAGACAAAAATAAATTTTCCTTAGCTCTAGTTATACCAACATAGCATAGACGCCTTTCCTCTTCCAATTCTTCAGGCGTTTCTAGTGATTTTGAATGAGGTAATAATCCTTCTTCCATTCCAACCATATAAACATTTTGAAATTCTAGGCCTTTAGCCTGATGTAAAGTAATCAACGTAATAGACTCAAATTCATCATCAAGCCTTTCTAAGTTTGTATTTAATGAAGAGGCTTCTATGAACTCAATCAAACTTTGATTTGAATCTGAAGAAAAGGTGTCAGAAAATTCTTCTGCTGAAGATCTTAATTCATAAATATTTTCTAATCTCTCTATTCCATCTTCATCATTTTTAATATATTCAGGATAATCTGTTGTATCCAAAATTAGACTTATTAAATTATTCGGATCTAGAGTTTTTGCCTCTTCACACAAATTTTTATAAATATCAATAAATTTCTTAAAAGATTGTGTAGCTCTCGTAGAAAATAAATTATTCGATTGTTTATTTTTAATATCATTGTTTTCTTCATTTAGATACGATAATAAGAAAGAAAGAAAACTTACATTTTTAATCTGGGCAGCGTTTTTAAGAATAGATAATGTTTTGTTCCCTATCCCACGAGAAGGTACATTAATAACTCTTTCGAATGCTGAATTATCATTAGGATTTATAATTAATTTACAATAACCTAAAATATCTTTTATTTCTCTGCGATCATAAAATCTAACACCACCAACTAATCTATATCTTAAACCTAATGAACTTAAAGCTACTTCAAAAGATCTACTCTGCGCATTTACTCTATACATGATAGCTATTTCATTTGCCGATAATCCATTTTTAATTTGTTTTGAAATCAAATAAGAAATTTCTAAAGATTCACTTTCTTCATCAGAATAAACATTAGATTCTATCAGAGGTCCGTTTTGCTTCTTAGTCCAAAGTTTACGTTGAAATCTTTGTGTATTTTTTCGAATAATTGAATCAGCAGCATCTAAAATCTGTTGAGTTGATCTATAACTCTCATCAAGATTAACCACTTTACAATTTTTAAATTGTTTTTCAAATTCCTTAAGATTTGTTGGATTTGCAAACCTCCATGAGTATATTGATTGATCAGGATCTCCTACTACAGATATTGATTTGTTATCACCTATTAACAAATTAGATATTTGAAATTGTAAGGGGTTTGTGTCTTGGAATTCATCTATAATAATTTGATCAAATCTATCAGACCATTTATTTTGTATATTATTGTTTTCACTCAGTATATTTCTAGTTTTCATTAATAAGTCATCAAAATCACAAGCATTGGAGCTTTCAATTGTTTCTTGATATCTAGTATAAACACGAGAAACTATTTCATCTAAATATGAAGAATTTTCAGAAGCAAATTTTTCTGGAGTTAAATTAGTATTTTTTGCTCTAGATATTTCTGAATTCACAATTCTTACATTTATTTTTTTCGGATCTATATCTAGTTCTTGAAAAATATTCTTTATTATCTTATTTTGATCATCATCATCGTATATGGAAAAATTTTGATCAAGTCCTAAAATATGCCCTTCTATTCTTAAAAAATATGATGCAAATCCATGAAAAGTTTTAACTAATGGTTTTATGGAAGAGTTAATTAATATATTAGTTCTATTTAACAATTCTTTTGCTGCTTTATTTGTAAAAGTTACCGCTAATACATTACTAGGATTTAAATTATAATTCTGAATAAGCCAAGGAATTCTGTGTGCCATAACTCTAGTTTTCCCTGAACCAGGACCTGCTATAACTAAGAGAGGTGACAAAGGATGAGTAACAGCAGAAATTTGGTTTTCAGAAAGTCCTTTGAGAATTTTAGAATCTACTTTTTTCATTCTCTAATATCAGGTTGTGATAGGAGTAGATAAAATTTCAAATAATTTATCAAAGTTCAAACTATTTGAAAGGATATCATTGGCATTTATAATTTTATCAGGATGATTAAATGTTACTTTTTCTAAATTTTCAGAGATTTGATTCATTATATTTTCAGTACTTTCGTTTACAACCATAATAGGAATCTTATATTTATTTGCTTCATGTAATACATATTCAACAGGAGTTTCATTATTAGTTGCAATAATTACATTTAAATTCCCTGATTGAATCGCCGATAATTGTACATCTGGTCTATCACCACGAACTATAAGTGCTGTGTTAGCAAATTTAGAAAAATATTCTGGTCCCCAATCCAAAACAAAACCTCCTATCAAATAATTTTCAATTAATTTGTTCGAATTTTCTAAAGAAATTACTTTAGTTGGACTTAAAGATTCTATTAACTCATCGGATGATAATGCTAGAAGTGTTCTAGTTTGATCTAAATATCCCAAAATATTCAGTTTCTCTTTTGAATAGTTTTCTATCAATTCATTTTTTTGATATCTTAAAATTCCATTAATGAAAATTCCAATTAATCTATCAGATAAAGCCTTAGAAGCTTCCATAATACTACTATGAGATTCTTCAACTAAAATAATTTTTGCATCATATTTGTTAGATAATCTTTTTATTGAATCGATTGAAATATTATTGATTTCTATCAAAGCTAAATCTGATTTATTGAATTCACATTTTATCTCTTTAGAATCCATTAAATTATAAAAATTACTGTGTTCTACTATTTGATCTTGATGAAATTCACCAACAAAAGTTTTAATTCCTCTTTTAATAGATTCATAAGAAATTCCAGATAAAACAGTCGTTTTACCTACCTCTTTTTTAGATGATGTTACAAATATAACTGGCATAATAGTATAAATAATAAATAATTATTAATTAATTTCATATATTGAACAATAAAAGATTGTGGAATTTTTTTTATTTATATGAGTTGCCTGGGTAGCTCAGGGGTAGAGCACTGCGCTGAAAACGCAGGTGTCGACAGTTCGAATCTGTCCCTAGGCACCACTTATTTGTTGCATTAAAAAATGTTAAGTAATATATTATGCATTAATTATGATTACTAGTATAGATAATAAAATCCTTATAGCGCACCTATTAAGAAGAGCTGGTTTTGGGTGTACTTATGATCAGATAGAAAAACTATCTTTAATGGAATATGATGACGTTGTTGATCTATTAATTAATCCAGAATATGGTCCTCCTAAAGATCAAGACTTGCTAGATAGATACTTTATAGCTTCAGTTGAAGCCAGAACAGCAAGACACGCTGATCCTCAATGGACATGGAGGCTTGCCAAATCTGAAAAACAATTAGAAGAAAAAATAGCTTTGTTTTGGCATGGTTTATTAGCAGTTGGAGGAATAAAACTTGATCATGGTTTAGCCATGTTGGAAGAAATAGATCTTTTTAGAAAATATGGTTTAGGAAAATTTGGGACTCTGCTTCTAAAAATTTCTGAAGATCCAGGAATGATGTATTGGTTAGATAATCAAAACAGTCACAAAGACGCTCCTAATGAAAATTACGGTAGAGAGTTATTAGAACTTTTTTCGATGGGTATAGATGAAAATGGAGAAGGTTCTTATACTGAGGACGATGTGAAAACTGCTGCAAGGGCTTTTACAGGTTGGGCATCGAGACCAACCCCACCTCCATTTTTTTTAGGACCATTTCCTATGGAGTTTTCTTTTGATAAATCTGATCACGATAATACAGAAAAAACATTCCTAGGAGAAAAAGGTAATTTTAATGGAAATGATATAGTCAATATGGTTGCTAAACATCCTTCAACAGCAAAGTTTATTTGTAAAAGATTATATTTATACTTTGTTTCGGAAACGGAAGATTGGGATGAAATAAATAAACTTTCAGAAGTATTTTTGAAAAATAATGGTGAGATAAAAAAAGTGTTGGAAGCAATGTTTAAGTCAGAACATTTTAAATCTAGAGATATTAGATTTAAAAAAGTTAAAAGCCCATCAGATTTAGTTTTTGGAATATCAAGGTTGGTTGATAAATATAAAATTCCAAATTTAGATTCAGCCGAATTGGCTATAAATACTTTATTGATGGGGCAATTTTTAATGAACCCTCCAAGTGTTGAAGGTTGGCACGAAGGGGAAGAATGGATTGATAGTGGGTCACTAATTGAAAGAATCAACTATGCTAGTACAGAAATATCTAATACGAGTTCTTACGGAGTAAAAAGAATTATTGAAATTATAAAAGAAACAAACATCTCAGAACCAAATGATTTGATAAATAGGACACTAGAAACATTGGGGTACATTGATATAACTGAGAAAACAAAAGAAATGATAAAAGATCACTTGAGAAAAAATAAATTTACAAATAAAGAAGATAAAATTTTGGATGTCTTGAAAATTATTGTATCGACACCAGATTTTCAATATTGCTAATAAGGAGTTGTATATGAGCAAACAAAAAAATCTTGTAGTTATCCAATTAAGTGGAGGGAATGACTACTTGAATACTATAGTTCCTTATGAAACTGGTCTTTATTATGATTACAGACCTAATATGGGATTAAAAGATAACTCGATTATCCCAATTGACAATAAAATTGCTTTTAATTCGAACATAGATTTTTTCAAAAAAACATTTGATGATCAAAATTTAGCAATTATGATGGGAATCGGATATCCTGAACCAAACAGATCTCATTTTAGATCAATGGATATATGGCATACAGCGAAGCCATTCGAAAGTAGTTCTATAGGATGGCTGGGGAGAACCGTAAAAAATATTGATCCAAAGGGATTAAATCCTATTACAGCTGTAAATTTTGGAAAAGGACTCCCTAGAGCTTTAGCATGTCCTGGAGTATCTGTCGCTTCCGTTGGAGCACTGGAATCATATGGCCTTTTCACTGGAGTCTCGGGAGCACAAAACAGAGAAATTTTGTTAGACACAGTTGATAGAATTTACCAACCAATGAACAGAGATGGTGTTCCTTCTTTAAGATTATTAGAAACAGGAAGAGGGGCCTTAGATGGTGCAGATTTGCTAAGTGAAGCACCAAATAATTACTCATCTGACGTTGAATATCCAGAAGATAATCCTATAGCTCAGTCATTAAAAGGTATAGCTCAAGTTGCTAGTGCAAGATTAGGTACAAGAATATTTTACGCTCAACATGGTAGTTTTGACACTCACACAGATGAATTAAAAAATCACTCCTTATTATTGAAACAGTTGTCAGTTGCAATTGATTGTTTCCAAAGAGATTTAATAAAACAAAAATTAGACGACGAGACTGTAATTTGGATATTTTCAGAATTTGGGAGAAGAATTGCTGATAACGGTACCGGAACTGACCATGGATCTGGAGGAGTTGCTTTTTTGTTAGGTAACCGTGTAAAAGGAGGTCTCTACGGAGAGTATCCAAATCTAGAACCTTCTGCCCAACTTGAGGGAGACGTACATTATAATACAGATTTTAGAACTATTTATTCAACAATTTTAGAAGATGTCCTGGATGTTGATTCCGAAAACATTTTAGACGAAAAATTTACAAAACTAAGTATACTAAACTCATAATGGTTACAACTAAATTAGAATATAGCCACACTATAGGAATTGCTTCGTTTGAAGGCAGAGGGTTCATGAATCCTATAGATATAAAATACAATAATGGAATTTTGTTTGTTCTAAGTAGGTCAAATGCTAGTAACAAAAATAACAGAGTAAGTGCTGTAACTATAGATTCTGAACATAAATTTGAGTTTGCTCATTGGGGTGAAGATAAAGGTAAATCAATTTTGCCAACAGCAATAGTTTTTGACAAAAACAATAAATTATATCTTTCTGATGAACATTTGAACAGGATCTCCATATTTGATTGCAATGGAAATTTTATCGATAGTTGGGGAGAATATGGATGTGACACTGGTCAGTTCAATAGACCATCTGGATTAGCATTCAATAAACAAAATGAATTGTTCATTGTAGATCATTTAAATTCAAGAGTACAAAAATTTGATGAAAAAGGAAAATTTATTTCTAGTTTTGGTTTATTTGGAACAAAAGAAGGAGAATTTAATTATCCATGGGGAATAGCACTTGATAATGAAGAGAATATATATATAGCCGACTGGAGAAATAATAGAGTCCAAATATTTGATTCAAGTGGGAATTGTTTAAAAATTATTACAAACTTTAATGGTAGTGAATTTAACAAACCTTCTTCTGTTCATATTGATAACAGGGGTTATTTATTTGTATCAAATTGGGGAAATAATAGTGTGATAATTTTTGACGAAAAACAAAATTATTTGTCTGAAATTTTTGGAGACGCCTCGTTATCAAAATGGTGTCAAGAATTTTTAGATGTCAACCCAGAACAATCCAGCTGGAGAGAAAATGCTGGTTTATATGAAGAAGAAAAAAAGTTTTGGAAACCTGCTGGAATTGAAACAAACGAAAACCTGATATTTATTTCAGATTCATGCAGGCATAGAATTCAAATATATAAGAAATAATTTAAGAATTTGCTAAGACTTCTTTAACTTTTTCTGCATGACCCTTAGCCTGAACGTTGGTCCATTTTTTTAACAGAATTCCATCCTTATCAATTAAGAAAGTAGATCTTATTATACCCATGCTCTTTTTACCATACATATTCTTTTCGCCCCAGACACCATATTCTTGAATCATTTTTTTTTCGGGATCACAAAGAAGGGTAAATGGTAAAGAATGATTACCTATAAATTTATTATGAGAATTTTCGTCATCAGGGCTAATACCGTAAATTTCACAATCGAGTTTATTGAACTCTCCGTATATGTCTCTAAACTCACAAGCCTCAACTGTACAACCAGGTGTATCGTCTTTAGGATAAAAGTAGAGCACGGCAGGTTTGCCTGAAATAGAACTTAAATTTATGAAATCTCCATTTTGATCAATTAAATTAAAATCTGGAACTTTAGAACCTTCTAATAAAGACATTTTTTTCTCCTAATTACAAATGATTATCTAGATATAGTATAGAAAAAAAAATTACATAGTTAAAGTATTACCACTCAGCAAATGGAAATGTAGGTGCATAACCGTTTGACCTCCACCTTCGCCTACATTAGTTAGAATTTGATATCCCGCCTCATCGATTCGGAATTTTTTTGCCAGTTTTTGGCAAACAAGCATTAGATGACCTAATATTTCCTTATCAGAATTTGAAGCATAATTAATGTTTTTAATAGGTTTTTTGGGTATAACTAATATGTGAATTTTAGATTTTGGGTTTACATCGTTTATAGCAATACACAATTCATCTTCATATTGAATTTCACTTGGTATTTCTTTATTTATTATTTTTGTAAAAATACTATCCATTTTATTAATACTTTCTCTTAATAATTTTTTTAGCTTTTCTGGAGAAAGTTTAAAAATTTAATTCGAATATATGATAACTTCATAATCTTTTCCATTAACAGTTACTCTTGTGATCTCATCACTAGATGGTTTATTATTCGAACTAGTTGATTCTTTGATATTATTATCTTTATATCTTATTCCAAGTTCACTATTACCTTCTAGAAATGCTATTCCTTTAGCTCCACATGTAGCAGATATAAATATATTCTCATCGGTAGATTCTATATTTTTTTCTTCCAACAATTTTTTATTGAAAACTATCCCCATATTTGGATTATTGTCATTCAAATCGTGAACATCTTCTTTTGTGGGTTTGAGAGACAATTGTTTAGAAGCAATTTTTACAATTTCAGGATCTGGATCAGTAGGAGTCTTACCAAAATATCCTAATATCATCTTTCCATAATTTTCCGAAATTTTTGACCATTTTTCTTGTACAGTATTTGTAAATGCTTGTTGAAAATAAAATTGGGAAACAGGTGTAACAGACGTCCCGTAACCACCTTTAGCTACCACTTCTCTCATATTTTCAATAACTTTACTGAAAAGATCTAGAGAGTCATTATCTCTCATCATTTGTGTGTTTGCAGTAAGTGCTCCACCTGGCATAGGAGAGAAAGGGATAATTGGATTTACCATTATTGCTTCAGTAGGGAGATAATATTTTTCCATTTGATCTATAAACATTTTTTCAACTTCTAGTATTTTTTCTTCATCTATTTCAAGTGTATATTCTGTACCTCTCAATGCTTGCCACATTGTCAAAATATCTACCTGAGATGTTCCTCCACTTACAGGAGCCATAGCAAGATCAATTGTATCTGCACCTGCTTCAATAGCTGCCATATTACAAGACACACCCATTCCAGCAGTATCATGTGTATGAAATTGTATCATCGTGTCCTTTGGTAATAATTTTCGTGCATTCTTAATAGCTTCATGCACTATGGAAGGTGGTGTTGTTCCTGATGCATCTTTGAAAGCCACGCTATCAAAAGGTATGTTGGCATCTATTATTTCTTTTATTTTATCTGTATAAAATTCTGCAGAATGATAATATTTTTCATTTAAACTAGGAGGTAAACCCATTAATGCAATAACAATTTGATGGTTTAAACCTGCATTAGTTATACATTCTGCTGAATAAGATAAATTTCGAATATCCATTAGGGCATCAAAATTTCTAATGGTAGTTATTCCATGTTTTTTAAATAATTTGGCATGAAGATCGATAATATCTCTTGATTGTGATTCAAGCCCTACTACATTTATACCACGAGCCAAAGTCTGTAAATTTATATCTTTACCAACAATTTCCCTAGATTGATCCATCATTTTAAAAGCATCCTCTTGACAATAAAAATATAAACTTTGAAATCTAGCTCCACCACCTATTTCAAAGTTATCATTTCCAGCTTCTACTGCGGCTTTTAGTATTGGTAGAAAGTCTTCTGTTTTTACCCTTGCTCCATAACATGACTGAAAGCCATCACGAAATGAGGTATCCATAAAATTTATTTTTTTCATAATGGCCATTATAAGATAGAAAGTGATTTATAAAATTGTAGAAAACATATAAAAAGATCTTTTAAATTTGATGTTTAGTTGGATTTGAAAAAAAATTATGTATCGATGTCTAATCGAGTTGAATCTTTTTCGGGATCAAGATCCCATCAAAGAGTATCATTTGGATCTGGATTTTTATGATATTTAATTACCAATATTTTATACTGAATATTATAAAATTATATATAATAAAATTCAGATTATAATTTAAGCGGAAGTGGCTCAGTGGTAGAGCATCTCCTTGCCAAGGAGAGGGTCGCGAGTTCGAATCTCGTCTTCCGCTCCAAAAATATTGGTTTGAATCTTTATTATTATGAAAATAAAATTAGAAAATATTTTTTACTATGATTAATGAAATATTAAACTTGGATAATCCATTAAATAAATTCCTGCAACTAGGTATCCAAGCATTAGATAAATCTCGAGAAATTACCAAAGATGTTGATTCTTCTAAAAGTTCTTTTAAGAAAGATGGAAGTTTACTGACTGAATTTGATCTTAGAGTAGAAGAAGAAATTTTCAAGATTTTAAGTAAAAGTGAAGGTGACATAATAACAGAAGAAATTCTTGGAAGGGAAGATAACAAAGATTATTGTTGGTATATAGACCCTATAGATGGAACTACCTCATTTTCTAGAGGGATACCTCTGTTTGGAACAATTATAGGGTTAACCTATAAAAAAAAACCGATAATGGGTTTAATTGATATCCCAAAATTACAAGATAGGTTTATTTCTGTTGAAAATTTTGGGGCTGAAAAAAATGGCCAAAAAATAAAAGCGTCAACCTCTAAAGTTTTATCTGAATCATTAATAACTTATGGTTCTCCACAACGATTTGAAAAAGAAGGAATGTTAGATAAATTACAAATAATAAATTCACTAGCTTGGGATTCAAGAGGATGCTATGATTGTTTTGGTTATTCTCTTGCATTTTCTGGAGCAGTAGACTTAGTTATAGAAGTAGATTTAAATTTATGGGAAACTGTCGCTCTTGAATCATTAGCAAAAGAATCGGGAGCAGGATTTGCAGAACAAAGTTCCGTGAACGGGAAGAAAAATTTAATTTTTGGTTCGAAGTATATTTTACAAGAAAGTATTGACATTATGGGTGGCGACTGGAGCATCCAATAAAGACAAAAAATGAACAGTCTACTGGAACTTTTGAAGCATTAAAAGCAAGTAAATTTCGATTATTCTGGCTTGCTTCATTAGGATCTGTAGGTGGAACACAACTATTTGCTTTGGCAAGTGGAAAACTAATCTATAACATAAGTGGATCAGAATTTTTTTTAGGTTTGGTAGCAGCCGTATTTGGGTTGGGCACTATAATTATAAATTTCTTAGGTGGAGTGATTGCTGATAGATTAGAGAAAAAAATTCTAATGATAATTACTTCTTTTTGTTCTAGTTTAATTTTAATCATATTGGCCATAGTTGATAATTTAAATTTAGAAACAGTATCTATTGTTATAATTTTATCTACTATATTAGGCCTTATCAGTGGTTTAGATTGGCCAGTAAGATCATCTATATTTACACAATTTTTAGATAATAAAGAGCAGATAGTAAGTGCTGTTTCACTCAATGCTATTTTATGGCAGGGAGTAAGAATTATCGCACCTGGGATTGGGGGATTTATCATTGCATATTATGGAACCCAATCTATTTTTTATATGAGTGCATTAGGTTTTTTTATAATGGGCATCATAATGATAAGGATAACCCCAAATAAGAGTTTTGATAAAGTTGAGAAAAAAAATAGTGTAAAAAATTCAATTTTTAAAGACACTTTAGAAGGGATTAAATATATATATGAAAATAGAGTTTTTAGAATTATAATACTAGCAACTTATTTGACTAGTTTTTTTGGAACATCTTTCCTACAATTACTTCCTTCTTTTGCTGATAGTTATAAATTATCATCTAGAGGTGACGTATCTGCTCAAATATTGGGAATTTTATTATCAAGCGCAGGGATTGGAGCTGTTTTTGGCACAACAATTACTTCCAATTTAAAAAACAAAATAAACATAGGTAAATTAGCATTTGCTACAAATGTAATATCCGTCATCTTTTTATTGTTATTTGGTATTTCTAATTTTTTTATTAATGAAAATAATATATATTCCAACCCATGGATTTCTTACAATTTATTACTTTCATTACTTTTTACTTTCTTAACAAGTACATTTAGTTCAATTTTTATGGTTTGTTCAATGTCAATACTTCAATTGAATGTACCAGATAAATTAAGAGGTAGAGTTATGGGAATACATACAATAACTTTTAGTTTAATGTCAGTTGGTGCATTGATCTTAGGATTACTAGCAGAATTTTTTGGATCAAGTATTGCAGTTATGAGCACTTCAACTTTACTTATAATAATAAATTTATATATTTTTATTTCAAAAAAAGAAATAAGAAATATATAAATCATTTTTCATAATTTAAAATCATTTTTACCATAGTAGAAATTTCTTCATTATCATTAATCCATTTTATGTAATCAGGATATAATTGCTTAACAGTTGTTATTTTCTGGTTTTCATACTTCCCTTTTGCAAAAACTAAATCATTATTATTTGAAATTTTAAAAAAACCTTCTTTATCTAAAGTTTTAATATTTTTATCGTTATAAATAATCGAGTTTAGGTTAATATTTTTACTACTCAGTTCAGTTTGTTGGGCAAGAAATAATTCTAAAATAGATTCTGTTTTTTCATTTGATTTTCTATCAAATGAGTCAACTTCTACTGAGCAAAATTCTTTAAGAGCATTTAACAAATTTCTAGGTCTTAATTTTTCATAGACATTTTTCAGATCAATAATATCGATTTTTGAAACATCAAAATAAACCCCAGATCTATAAAATTCACTCATTAATATTGGTATATGAAAATCATAAATTCCAAATCCTATTATGCATGAATTTGCAAAATAATCTGATAAAGATTTTGCATAATATTTAAATTCGTTTTCATTTTTAACATCTTCATCACTTATACCATGTATTTTTTCTGCTTCAGTGGATATAGATATTTTTGGGTTAAACAACCTACTTTTTATTTGGGTGTCAGAAACTGTTTCATCAGAGAAGGATATTGTAGTAAGTTTTACTATTCTATCTTTAAATAGATCTATACCCGTGGTTTCTAAATCTAAAATTAAATATTGCTTAAAATCCATTTATTTGTCTTTCTGTGTATAGATATTATTTATTATTTAATAGGTTTAAGTTAGTAAATAAGTTAGTCAATAACCTTTAAATAAAAGAAATTTTTGATTTTGATAGTTATATAAAATTAAATAAAATCAATGAGCTCTTTAAAATTCTATACGATAAAATTTTGATAGTATTTAAATTGATAATTCAAACCATAGCCGGAGTGGCGGAATGGCAGACGCGGTCGATTCAAAATCGGCTGGGGAAACCCGTGTGGGTTCGACTCCCACCTTCGGCACCACTTTAAATTTTTTAAAGTTGTGGGAAATAAAAGAATTAAAATGGAAAAATTTTATATCGTTAATTAAATTATTGATGTTAAAATTGTAATAAACAAGCGGGGGTAGCTCAGTTGGTAGAGCGTCTGCCTTCCAAGCAGAATGTCGCGAGTTCGAATCTCGTCTCCCGCTCCAATAAATTTTGTCCTCTTTAACATTAAATTATTGATAAATTTTTATAAATTTTTTAACCATTTTCAACTTTTTTTTATATATTAAATATATTTTTTAG
>CEWI01140310.1_pt1 | contig 28424 bp, 24 predicted proteins | sample 531271 | NCBI WGS metagenome assembly CEWI01 (sample SAMEA2622499, study PRJEB7988) | marine metagenome | biome: marine biome (ENVO:00000447); feature: mesopelagic zone (ENVO:00000213); material: "saline water (ENVO:00002010), including plankton (ENVO:xxxxxxxx)" | depth 350 m | reverse complement strand
TTATATTTAAATCAGTTGTAGACATTAAATCTCTTCTTGATTGAATCATTTCTGTTCTTAATTCTTCTCTCCATTCTTCTAATTGTGAATAATCTTCTTTTTCACCAAATGAACAAGAAAAAAAAATGGAAAAAAGAATAAAAATCAATAAGGTAATTTTAAAATACATAGTTATTAAATAAGACCTGAAAGTTTTATATCGTTTGCATTATGACAACTAAAAGATCTACCTGATTTATCAATAGTTAAATCAGGATTAGTTGTTTTACATTCATCTGTTGCATAGGCACATCGTGGATGAAAATAACATCCATCAGGTGGATTAGCGGGATTTGGAATTTCACCTATCAAGGTTTGATGATTTTTAGCGAGATCTGGATCTGCTTGTGGTACTGCTGAAATTAGAGCTTCTGTATAAGGATGTTTTGGTGATGAAAAGATTTCTTCAGGAGTTCCATTTTCAACTAATCTTCCTAAATACATTACCTGTATACTATCACTTATTTGTCTAACAATACTTAAATCATGAGATACAAATAGGTATGATAATCCTAATTCATCTTGTAAATCCATCAATAGGTTTATAACTTGAGCCTGTACAGAAACATCTAATCCCGAAACAGGTTCATCGCAAACAATTAGAGAAGGGTTTAAAGCTAAAGCTCGGGCAATTCCAATTCTTTGTCTTTGACCACCACTAAATGCATGTGGAAATCGTACCATATATTCTGGTCTAAGCCCTACTTTTGATAAAAGTATTTCTACTTGATCCTGTCTCTCCACTCTACTTTTTACACCATTTAATAACAAAGGTTCACTCACTATATCAAAAAGGTTCATGCGAGGATTTAATGAAGAAAAAGGATCTTGAAAAATCATTTGCATTTCTTTTCTTAAAGGCCTAAGTTCCTTTTCTCGCATATCTGCAACATTATTAGATCCATCTTCTGTATTAAGATAGATTTCACCCGAGGATGGATCAACAGCTCTTAAAATACACTTAGAAATAGTAGTTTTTCCACATCCAGATTCTCCAACAAGTCCAACTGTTTTTCCTCTAGGAATTACAAAAGAAACATCATCTACAGCCTTAATATGTCCTATGACCCTTTGAAAAATACCTGAAGTTATAGGAAAATATTTCTTTAAATTTTTTATTTCTACTATATTTTCACTTTTTGTTTTTGTTGCTGACATAAATACCTACTTATTATAAAGATGACAATTAACCAAATGTCCTTCTTCTATTATTTCTTGTTTAGGGAAGCTAATTTCACATGTTCCTTCTATAAAATCTTTACACCTAGGATTGAATGGACATCCTTTTGGCCTAGCCTGTGGATGAGGAATTGTACCCGTAAGAATAGGTAGTCTTTCTCTGTGTCCTGTAGCCAAAGAAGGAATAGAACTTAAGAGAGCTTGAGTGTAAGGATGTTTAGAATTTTTGAATACCTGACGAATCGTACCACTTTCCACGATTTTACCTAAATACATTACAGCAACATCATCAGCTAATTCCGCAATCACTCCTAGATCATGAGTAATCATTATTATAGACATACCATTTTTCTGTTGCATTTCCTTTAATAAATCTAGAACTTGAGCTTGTGTTGTAACGTCCAAAGCTGTTGTAGGTTCATCTGCTATTAATACATCGGGGTTCGTACACAGTGCCATAGCGATCATAGCTCTCTGTCTTTGACCACCACTAAGTTCAAAAGCATATTGCTTAAGTCTTTGAGAAGGATTTGACATTCCAACTCGGATAAGCCAATCTTCCGCCAATTCTATTGCTTCAATTTTATTTAAATTGGAATGCAACCTTATAGCTTCAGTTATTTGATTTCCAACAGTATGTATTGGACTAAAGGAAGTCATTGGTTCCTGAAATATCATGGAAATTCTTCCACCTCTTATTTGTCGCAACTGAGTACCATTGTTTTTTAATTGTGTTATATCCACTGTATCTTTAGGAGAATCTCCTTTGAGATTAACTTCACCCTCAATTATTCTACCTGGGTGATCAATCAATCGTAAAATAGATTTAGTAGTTATGCTTTTACCACAGCCACTTTCACCCACTATTCCCAAGGTTCTTTTTGGAAATACATCCAAATCAACTCCATCTACAGCTCTAACAATACCATCTGCTGTATAAAAATAAGTTTTCAAACCTCTTACTTCTAGTATGGATGTTTCTTTATCTAACTTGTTTTTTGTTGTCATAATTTATACCTCTTGGTAGGGATCAGCGGCATCTCTAATTCCGTCTCCCATAAAGTTTAAAGCTAAAATAACCACGATTACGGCAACCCCTGGTAAGAATAACCATGGACTATGTGCGACTGCTTGGACATTTTGAGCATCTTTTAAAAGTACACCATAACTTACTGCTGGTGGCCTTAAGCCCAAACCTAAATAACTAAGAGAAGTTTCTGTAATTATCATCAATGGTAAAGCTAGTGATGCTTGAGCAATAACATGACTATAAAATGAAGGTAACATGTGAACGAAAACCACTCTCATTGTACTAGCTCCATTTAATCTTGCTGCAACAACAAAATCCTCATCTCTTAAAGATAGGAATCGTCCTCTAATAACCCTGGCTAAATCTGTCCATGCAAATAAAGAAATTATAATAGTTATCATAAAGTAAACCTGATTTATCGTCCAATCTTCTGGAAATGCTGATGAAAAACCCATATAAAGTGGTATTGTAGGAACTGAACGGATAATTTCAATAAACCTTTGCAATAATGAATCAATAAGCCCTCCATAGTATCCCGATATAGATCCAATAAATATTCCAAAAACAATACTCAAGGCAACACCAATCAGTCCTATAGTTAAAGATACTCTGGTTCCATGCATAAGTCTTGAATAGACATCTCTACCCTGTTTATCGGTTCCCATTATGTGGATCCATTCGTCTACATTGACATCTGGATTGGTCATACCCAAAATGTGTCTTTCTGTTTTAAATATTCCCCACAATTTATATTCATAACCTTTAGCAAATAAACTTACGGACTCTCTAACATTGCAATCCTCTGTATGCACCATACGAAATGTATCCATGTCTCTTTCACCATTAACCTGACAGACACTCATAAATTGACCTTCCTGAAAAAATTTAATTCCTTGAGGGGGCATAAAACCTCTCGCAGCCCCATAATGCACAGGAACGGAAGTAGAGAAAAAATCTGCAAAAAGTACAAGAACATAAAATAGAAGAACAACTATTGCAGATGCAAATCCCAATCTGTGTCTTTTGAACCTTCTCCATATCAACTGCCTTTGTGTGGCAATTTGTATAGATACATCATCCAGAATTATTGGTTCATCTATTTCTTCAGGGATCTCTTTATTGAACAATCTATTTTTTATTTTAGACAAATAATTCATTTAATTTTTATTCTCCCTCAAATCTGATCCTTGGATCAATCCAAAGTAGTAATAAATCAGAGATAAAAGTACCAATGACTGTCATAAATCCTATAAGTAAAATAATTCCTCCTCCAAGATACATATCTTGAGCTACAAGAGCTTTAACCAACATAGGACCAACAGTAGGTAAAGACAAAACTACCCCTACTATAACACTTCCTGAAATTAAAAAAGGTAAAATATATGCAGTTAAACTAATGGCAGGATTTAATGCTATTCTAACAGGATATTTGGCTATTACTTTCCACTCACTAAGCCCTTTAGCTCTAGCAGTTACCACGTAAGGTTTTGCTAATTCATCTAATAAATTAGCTCTAGTTATTCGAATCAAAGATGCTGTACCTGCTGTACCTAAAACAACAATTGGGAGATACATATGTTGAATTAGATCATTTAATCTTGCCCAAGACCAAGGTGCCTGAGCAAATTCCGGCGAAAATAAACCTCCTGGGCTAAAATCAAACCATACAAAAAAAAGATACATCATTATAAGTGCAATCATAAAATCAGGAATAGCCAACCCTATAAAACCTAAAAAGGTAAAAAGATAATCCCAAACAGAATATTGTTTAACAGCAGAAATAATGCCTATAGGAATAGCAACAATCCATATGAAAATAACGGTTGCTATAGCTAATATTATTGTCAATAATAATCTTTCAGCAATAACTACCGTAACAGGCTGATTATATTCAAAAGAAAAGCCTAAATTTTGCTCAGCTATTACCTGCCATATCCATTTGAAATACTGTATGTACAAAGGTCTATCTAAACCATAAAATTTTCTGAGATTTGATGCTTCTTCAGCATCAACAAGACTTCCAGTAGCTTGAAGTTGGGCAATATAAGCTGTTACATAATCTCCTTTAGGTAAATTAATTATAAAGAAAGATATCACCGACACTGCAAAAAGTGCTACGAACATGAACACGGTTCTTCTTAATAGGAAATTTAACATAATAAGATTATATGAGACAAATCACTTAAAAAACAATATAAAAAGAGGACATCTTTGAGATGTCCTCTTTTTATTCGTAATACTCAACAAAATAAATTTTGTTTTATACTATTGGTTTCCACCTTCTAACCACCAAGTCTCAGGAAAACCATTTCCTGAAGTCTGTGAGTGGTAAGAGAAAGGTAGTGGGTTTGGAACGTTATGTACGTTCTTCTTAATTATAGCTGTGTATGTAGGTTTGTTCATCACTGTTGTGATTGGGTTTACATTCTCACAGTTTAATTCAACAACCCGCTGAAGGTTTCCAGCATATGCGGCTCCATCACTTACAGCCTCATCATAAAGTCGTTGCCACTCTCCCATCCATCCATCAGCATATATACCATTTGAATGATCTATAGCTGACTGTCGAGCAATAAATCCACTAGCATCAACTACACCTAAATGTCCAGGTGTTATGATAGCTCCAGCTCGTCCAGATGATTCCCAGCTGTTAAGCTGAGCTTCCATAGCGTCGATTTGTCCTGACCAAAGACTTCTCTCTTTAGCATCTAATTTACCATCAATACCAAGGTTTTGTCTCCACTGTTCAATAACCATTCCGTTAATTCCTTCATAGTCTTCGAACGCAGCAACAGCAACACTGTGTGTTATCACAAGTTTTGTACCACTAGGCATTAATCTCATACCTTCAGAGTCTTTTTTATCTAGTCCAAGTCCATCTAGAATCTTGTTAGCTTCATCTGGATTGAACTGAACAAAATCTTCACCAATGTATTTTCCAGGGTTGTTAGGATCATCCCAGCCGGCACAAAGCCCACCAACTTCACCTAATCCAAGGAAGAATACTTCGTTAATTTCGTCTCTTTCTGTACCCATTGACAAAGCAGCTCGGAAATCGGCATTGGTTAAGAATGAAGCTAATTCAGGCTCACCATTAGGTCCTCTTCCCCAGTCTTCGTTAATGTACAGGTTAGCAATTCCACTTTCAGGTTGTCTCCAGAATTGAATTCTGTAGTTACCTTTGTCAGAATTTTCTTTGAACACAGCAAGTTTTGACAAGTCTATGTGACGACCTTGTACTGTATATTCACCAGCAATCGCCTTAAGGTTCAAAACTTCAAGGTTTTCAGCTAAGTCTAGAACAACATAATCCATGTAAGGAAGTTGTTGCCCTTCAGTATCAACACCGTAGTAGAAACAATTTCTCTCTAACGCCCATTGTTCTGTAGTTATAGCTTGTGTAACCTTCCATGCAGTCATCATTGGAGATTCAGGGTTTGCATTAGCATGGTTCTTGAATAAGAAGTACTTAGCCCAGTTGTCATATCCTGCAGCTTCAGCAGCAGCATTTGCAGCAGCTACTCCACCATCAATAAAGTTAGGATGGTATTGCTTTAGGTAATGACTAGGTGCATATAGTCCATCTCCTCCGTCACCTCTTGTGTGAGGTCCAGCAACTACAACGGAAGCAATCAAAGTTATCAATAGACCATAAGGTTCTTTTGAATTAATTTGAATTACTTCATCGCTTAGCGCTTTAAATGTTAGAAGTTCTCCACCAGACTTCGCCCATGCAGGCGGAGCAGGGTTTAGATCTTCATCAGATAACATGTTATCAACCCAGAACATAATGTCAGCAGTGGTAAAATCATCACCATCTGACCACTTTAACCCTTTTCTAAGAGTTATTGTGAATTCTGTAGCATCAGCGTTAGAAGTCCAGCTTTCTCCAATGTTAGCTTGAACATCTGTCATGTTAGTACCAAAAAATAGCAAATGGTCTTTCATAGGTCTTTCCATATTCTGTCCATCTGCTGGTCCTGTAAATCCTCTATACCATGTTCCTCCATACTCACCGATACTTTCGGCAGGCTGAATTACAAGTGGATTCTCAGGTAATCTATCCTCAAGTGCAGGTATTTCACCAGCTGCTGCTTGAGCAGCACATAAAGGAGATTCACTGAATGAACTTGGCATACTATCAGATAAGCTAGGCCATGATACATCTCCCTCTCCTAATCCTGCAGCTTGGTCTTCTGCAGTTGCAGCTTTTGAGGTTTTAGAAGTTTCAACAACTTTTGGTGCGGCAGCTTTAGCAGCTGGTGCAGCAGCTTTAGCAGCTGGTGCAGCGGCGGCTGGTGCAGCTTTAGCAGCTGGTGCAGCAGTTGTTGTTTCCGCTTCATCGTCTGAACAAGACATAGCTACGATACCCAATGAGAGCATTGCAACCAATACAAGTCCATACTGGAATTTTCTAAACATACTTATCCTCCGTAGTTCTAGTTTTTATTCCGTATTAAAAAATAGATACCTATATTCGTATCTATTTGTATCATTGTACACGAAAAATACGTTAATCAACCGGTTTAGGTAAAAAAAAAGACATTTAAAGGAGAATTACAGGTTAAAGATCAGAATAATTCAGTATTTATAAGAATAAAAATAATCATTCTTAGTTTAGATCAATGATATTTAATAATTGTTCTTCAGAAAGTGATCCAGCAAACCTAAAAGCAATTGTTCCATCTGGTTCAGTGAATACCCAATATGGAAATGCTGGAACACCAAAATATTTCCCCAATGTATTGAAATTGTCGTCATAAATAACCGGAAATTCCCATTCTTCTCTATTTAACCATAAATCTGGTGGGTAATTAGATTTATCTGGATTGATATTAGTAACTACTAAAACAATATTTACTCCTTGTTCAAAAAGTTGTTCATTTTGTATCCAATTTTTTACAATCGGTATCTCATCTTGGCAATATGGACACCAATGTGCAACAAATAAAAAGATAGTTGGTCTTTCATCAGGATAATTAATATAAACGTTTTGAGATTCTAATAAATAATTTATTTTGGGAGATTGTTTTCCTTGAGTGGAATCAATCTCAGAGGCTGGATCAAAAATACTGAGTTTCTCTCCAGATACAGAAAAGCTAGAAACATGATGGATATATTCTTTTTCTTCAATATCAGAAATAGCTTCTTCACTGGAGCAACTAATTAAAAAAAATATTGATATGAATAGAAGATTGATAATTTTATTTCTCATTTGTATTACACCTCAATCCAATCATTTGAATATAACGAATCTTCAAGAGATTTTGATATCTTCAATAAGGTATTTGTATTTGCATTAGAAAAATCTTTAGTAGAAAAAACAAATTCCATAAATTCAATCATGCCTGGCCACCCTATAACAGGCTTCTTAAAGTCTACATTTATTTTCTTTTCTTTTTGTTTTTTGCTACGTATTTCTATACTTGATGTGAATAAATTGGCTGTAATTTCTGCATCAGAAAATAGTAAAGTAACTTCTACAGAAAGTTCTTTCTTTGATTCAAGATTAAATGTCCATTGTCCCCAATGATCTTTATAATCCAAAATAATCTTTGCTCTTGATTGAGAATAATTTTGTGGTCTTTTTTCTCCAATTGTTAAAACTCTCTTAGGGATTTTTCCAGTGATTTTATTTAAAGTATCAATATACCAAGGAGAAATAGAGAATACGCTTTTTATTTTCCCATCAACTGGTCCCCAGGAAGCATCAAGATTCAAATCAATATTTAGCAAATTTCCATATTCTTTATTTATAATCAATTTATTAAGATACTCAATTATAGGCAAATAAGACAGTTCTAGATTGGGAAAATATTTGTTGTTTTTATTCATCCTTTCTATAATTTTCTTAGAACTTTCATAATTGTTAGATATAGGCATTTCAAATATACAATCTTTACCAGATTTGATAATTTCTTTCATGATTTCACCGTGATATTCATCTTGAACACTAAGTATAACCAAGTCTATTTCTTCATTTTGAAGGAGTAATTTATAATCATTTGTAATAAAACATTCTTTTGGAACCAATAATTCTGCTTTTTTCATAGTTAAAGTACTACGGCAAGCAACACTTTTTATAATAGAATTGTCTAATTTTTTCAGTGTTGGTAAGTAAGCTTCAATTACCCAATTACCAAATCCTATTATTCCTATTTTTCTTTTTGTAGTTTTCATTTTCAAAAAAATCTAAAATAAACCAAGTTGATTATGAGTAAAATTATTACTATAAAAATTAAAATCCTCTTTAATTTAATTGTGAATGGATTTGAATTATTACTCAATTTGCTATTTAAAACTATTTATTTTTATTTTCTTAATGATAATAATAAATATCATTATCATTAAGGTGATAAAACCTTATTTACTTAATTGAAAGGGGAAATAATGACCAATAATAATGAATTCTATCAAAAAGGTATAAATATCAAAGAGATAGATACACCTTCCATAATTGTTGATTTAGACATAGCAGAAAGCAATATCAACAAAATGCAAAAATTCGCAAATGAAAATAATGTATCAATGCGACCTCATTCAAAAACAAACAAAAGTCCTTATTGGGCTAAAAAGCAGATTAAAGCAGGAGCAATAGGTATATGTTGCGCAAAATTGGGTGAAGCAGAAATCATGGCAGAAAATGGTGTACCAGAAATATTGATTCCAAATCAAATAGTTGGGTCAAAAAAAATAAATAGATTAATTAAGGCATCAAAGAAATCAAAAATTATTATTGCGGTGGAAGATTTGTCAAATGTGGAAGAATTATCAAAAATATTTTCAGAAAATAATCAAGTCTTAAGTGTCATAATTGAAGTTAATGTGGGTATGGATAGATGTGGAGTAGAACTTGAAGAGATAGTTGATTTCGCAAAAAAAATTATTGATAGTCCTGGTCTAAAGTTTGAAGGAGTAATGGGTTACGAAGGACATACAGTAAACATTAGTGACTACGAAGAAAGAGTAGATAACACAACTCAAGCTATGAATAAACTTCTTAACTCAGCCAATTTACTTAAAAAAAATGGAATTGACGTAAACATAGTATCTGCGTGTGGAACTGGAACTTACAATATCACAGGAAAGATGGAAGGAATTACTGAGCTCCAATGTGGATCATATATATTTATGGATGGGAATTACTTAAAGATCTTTAATGATTTCACTCCTGCCCTATCACTGATAACTACAGTCGTTTCTAAAAGGGAGAATAGAATAGTAATTGATTGTGGTCTAAAATCAGTTTCAAATGATCAAGGATTACCAGAAGTAATTTTCCCAAAGGGTATAAAACTAATAAGCTTATCTGAAGAACATTGTAAATGTATTTTGGAAACAGATGTGGATATAAAAATTGGAGATAAGGTATTTGTAAGACCAAAGCATTCAGATACAACAATAAATCTTCATGAGAATTACTATGTACATAAGAATAATAAATTAGAAGAAGTAGTACCAATACTTGGTAGAGGAAAATTTCATTAGATGTTCGATACTTTAATTACTAATGGAACCATTATAGATGGTAGTAACAAAAAATCTTATAAAGGTGATATAGGAATTATAGGGGGAAAAATAAATACTATAGGCCTACTCTCTAATGCTGAAAGTAAAGAAACAATAAATGCAAAAGATAGTATTGTTTGTCCTGGTTTCATAGATGTCCATTCTCATGATGATTTTAAAATATTATCTGAAAGGAAAATAACTCATAATATCCTTCAAGGGATTACTACGATGATTGTTGGAAACTGTGGATTTGGGATTTCTCCATATGAAGCTGCTAAAGAACAAATGTCAGCATTATACCAGGTCGATTCACTCAAAAATAAATGGAATAATTTCGCAGATTTTTTTGATCTCATTGAAAAGAATCCTCCCTCAATCAATGTCGGAGTACTAATTGGACATCATACAATAAGAAGAGCCATTTTAAATGAAATAAATAAGAAAATACCTAACTCAGATGAGCTTAATAAAATGATCTATCTTGTCGAAGAAGGAATGGAAGCAGGTTGTTTAGGTTTTTCTACAGGCTTAGTTTATGAACCTGGGAGGTATTCCAATACAGAAGAACTTATCAATCTGACTAAACCTCTAAGAAAATATAATGGAGTATATGTATCACATATGAGAAATGAAGCAGAAAAATTATTCCATTCAATTTCTGAGACTATAAATATTGGTACTAAAGCTGGAACAAAAATACAAATTTCTCATTTAAAATCAGTTGGAAAGGAGAACTGGGGAAAAGTAGGAAAAGCATTAGAAATTATTGAGAATCACAATCTTAATGGAATTGATATTACTGCTGACCAATATCCTTATACGGCAAGATCAACGATGCTTAAAGCTTTGTATATTAATGGGACTTTTGATGAGTCAAGTAAATATAGTCCTATGGGTAAATCTACTAGCAATGAAGTTTTACTATGTTCAGTTCCAGGAGAAGAAAGTCTTGAAGGAAAAACTCTTGAAGACATGCAAAATTTTTATGATCTTCCTACTGAAGAAACTGTACAAAAATTAATTGATGTTTCAGATAAAATTTTAGTTGCAGCTTTTGGAATGAAAGAAGAAGATGTTGTTGAAATATTACAACATAAGTTGGTGATGATAGGCACAGATGGAATTGATGTAGGATCTAAACCGCATCCAAGAGCATGGGGAACTTACCCAAGGATACTCGAAGAATACGTAAAAAAAAGACAATCCTTAAAAATTGAAAATGCAATACATAAAATGACTGAAATGCCTGCTAAAAAATTCAATATAAAAGATAGAGGTCTAATAAAAGAGAATAATTTCGCAGATTTGGTCATTTTCAATGAAAGTGAAATAAAAGACAATGCTACATATACAAACCCAAAAAATGGACCAGATGGTATATCATTTGTTTTTGTTAATGGTAAAAAATCTGTAATACAAGGTAAAGAAACTCTTTTATATAATGGAGAGTTAATAAGAGCGAGTTAATTTGAAAGAACAACAAAAAAGAATAATCATATACATTTCAAAAATAATATTTGGTTTAACATTTGGACTTCTATTAATATCAGTGTTGTTATTGATGTTCAATCTTTGTTTTCAAGGGGGAGTAAATCCTCTCTAAAGTTATGAAGAAGATTTCTTCATTTTTTTAACAAATTGCATTTGAGCTTGTCTCTCTCTAGATCTGTTCCTCTGATTATCACTTCTAATATTTATGCAATTTGGGCAACTAACGCCTTCTTCAAAATAAATAGATTTTTTATCAGATTCATCTATTGGATTCCTACATCCATGACATAATTCAAAATTACCAACTTCAGAACCATAATCCAGAGAAACTCTTTCATCAAATACAAAACATTCTCCTTCCCAAACACCATTATTTTTGTCCTTAGCATTTAAGTAATTAATAATTCCACCCTTTAGTTGAAATACATTTTCAAATCCGATATCTTTCATATAAGAAGAAGCTTTTTCGCATCTAATTCCACCTGTACAATACATTGCTATTTTTTTATCCTTTAACTTAATAAGTTCTTTATCAATAAAATTCTTGAATTCTGTAAACGTTTCAGTTTGTGGATCTATAGAATTAGGAAACTTTCCTATAACTGTTTCATAAAAATTTCTTACATCTACAATTTTTACATCTCCACTCTGAATAAAATCATCCCATTCTTCGGGTTCAATAAAATCACCAGTATTTGATGCAAATTGACCCATTTGATTAAAGGTAACTATTTCATTTTGTATTTTCACTTTTAATCTTTTAAATGGCGTTTTTTTTGAATATGAAGTTTTAATATTCGCTTTGTAACCAATTTTAGATAAAAAAACACTTATATAATCAATATTTTCCAAAGTTCCTGAAATAGTTCCATTGATTCCTTCTTCAGCTAAGATAATTGTTCCTCTAATATCAAGTTTTTTACACTCAATCGATAATTTCTTTTGATTTTCTTTAACTTGAGATAAATCAAAAAAATTAAATTCATAAAAACTTAGTATTTTATCCATAGATATCTCACTTTTAATAATATAAAAATCTAAGATAATTATAAATCAAAAATAGAAAGCTATCATTACTTCCAAAGAAAATAATCCAAATATAATAATCATTTTTGCTGATGATCTCGGTTATGGCGATTTAGGATGCTTTGGGTCAAAAAAAAATAAAACCCCTACCTTAGATAAGATGGCTAATGAGGGGAAAAAGTTTTTAGATTTCTATGTAAGTTCTCCTGTATGTTCTCCATCTAGAGCTTCGCTATTGACGGGTTGTTATCCTCAAAGGATTAGTTTTGGAACCTTTGACGGTCTTAGGGTATTGTTTCCAGGACAAGGAATAGGTCTTAATACAGAAGAAGATACAATAGCAAAAATTGTAAAAAAATCAGGGTATAGCACAAAAATTATAGGTAAATGGCATTGTGGTGATCAAGAAGAATTTCTTCCAACAAATCATGGTTTTGATTCTTACTTTGGAATTCCCTACAGTAATGATATGGGTATACAAAAAGAAATAGATGATTACTACCCAGAGGACTCAACTCTTGCAAAAGTTACTGAATGGGACAGGCCTCCTCTTCCATTAATTAGAGATAAAGAAGTAATACAAGAACAACCTGATCAGAGATCCATTGCCGAGAGATATACAGAAGATGCAGTAAGATTTATAAGGAATAATCAAGACAAACCTTTTTTCTTATATCTGGCTCACATGCAAGTTCATCTACCTCTTTATGCTGCTGAAAAATTTGTAAATGAATCTAAAAATGGAGATTATGGTGCATGTGTAGCAAGTATAGATTGGTCAACTCAGGTAATTTTTGATGAATTAAAAGAGTTAGGAATTGATGAGAATACCATAGTTATTTTTACAAGTGATAATGGCTCAAGGTTACAAAATCAAGGTGGAAGCAATGGGGATTTAAGAGGAAGAAAAGGTCAAACTTGGGAAGGTGGTCAAAGGGTCCCATGCATAATCAGATGGCCTGGTAATGTAGAGGCTGGTTCAGTCTGTAATGAAATTGCTACAACAATGGATTTTTTACCATCAATAACAAAATTAATAGGTGGAGAATTACCTGTGAAAAAAATTGATGGAATAGAAATGTCAGATCTATTTTTCTCAAATGAAATATCTTCTAACAGAGACATTTTCTTTTATTATAATGAAGATAATTTAGAAGCTATTAGATATAAGAACTGGAAACTTCATATTAAAAAAGAGGGTAATAATGTGAATGAATTATATGATCTAGAAAAAGATATAGGTGAAAGTAATAATTTATTTAATGAAAATAAAAATTTAGTTAATCAATTATTATCTTATATAGATAGTTTCAGAAAAGAATTGGGAGATAAATCATTAAGTATTGTCGGTAATGAAGTAAGACCACCAGGGAGAAAAAATAACCCAAAACCTTTAACATCTTTTGATGATAATCATCCATATATGTATGCTGAATACGATAAAGGAGAAAGAGGATAAAAATGGAGAAAAAAATGAACAAAAAACCAAACATTATATTGATTCTTTCTGATGATTTAGGATATGAAGTAATAGGTTCAAATGGTGGGACATCATATAAAACACCCATATTAGATCAATTAGCCAAAACTGGAATTAGATTTGAAAATGCACATGTTCAACCTCTATGTACCCCCACTCGTATTCAGCTTATGACAGGAAAATATAACTTTAGAAATTATTTAGGATTTGGATTAATGCATCCTGAAGAAAAGACATTTGGTCATATGTTTTCTGAAAATGGTTACAAAACCTTAATATCTGGCAAATGGCAGTTATATTCATATAATCCTCCAGATCAAATGCCCGAAGAAAGGAACAAAGGACAAAAGATTGAGGATGCTGGATTCGATGAATTTTGTGTATGGCATGCTCATCAAACGGAAGAAAAAGGTTCAAGATATAAAGATCCAATAATATATGAAAATGGATCATATTTATCCAAAAAAATAACTGAAGGAAATTATGGCGAAGATATATTTTGTAATTATATTTTAGATTTTATTGATAGGAATTCAGAAGATCCTTTCTTTGTATATTTTCCAATGACATTAACACATAGACCTTTAGAACCAACTCCTGATAGTGAAGAATTTGCATCATTTGCACCTCCATCAAATAAAACCTTGGGTGGTAAAACTTGGGATGAATTAGAAGGATGGGATGATGATAGTAAATATTATAAAGATATGGTTGAGTATCATGATCAAGTAGTTGGAAGAATAGTGGATAAACTAGATGAATTATCAATTAGGGAAGACACTTTAATTATCTATCTAGGGGATAATGGTTCTCCAATAGAAGTTTCTTCTTTTATGGGTGATATTGAAATTCCTGGAGGTAAAGGAAAAACTATCGACACTGGTACGCATGTTCCATTAATTTGCAATTGGAAAAATAAAATACCTAGTTCATTAGTTAGTTCTGATCTAGTAGACAGTTCAGATTTTTTACCCACTATTTTTGAAGCCGCAGGAATTGATATTCCTAAAGATTATATAATTGATGGGAGATCTTTTTACCCTCAACTATTGGGGAAAAAAGGGAACTCTAGAGATTGGGTATTTTTTCATTTTGATCCAGGAGGAAGAAATGCTAAACCAATACAAAGATTTTTACGGACTCATGATTGGAAACTATACGAAGATGGCAGAATGTTTGATATGAAAACTGACAATAATGAGCAAAATCCTATCTTACCCGAAGATGATAATGATAAAAGTAAAAAAAACAGACAATCCCTTAAGAAGATTTTTGGGCAAATGAAATAGTCATTTCTATCTATATAATGGTTAATGAAAATACATTTATTAATGAGGAGACAAAATGGCTTCTGGAGAAATAACTTATAAAACATTAAAGCAGGCAAAAATAGCATATGCTATTGCTGGTTGGTCTATAGATCTTGAAGAAGAAGATTTGGTGATAGTTTCAAAACAAAAAGAAATGTCTCACATCATACATGCAATAGTATCTATATTGACTGGATTTCTTTGGGCACCAATTTGGATCGCACTTATTTTGAGAAAACCTGAAATAAGAAAAGTTATCAGCTTTAATGAAAAAACTAAAACTGTAAATATTCTAGATAGATAACTAATATTTTCTTACTTCAATTTATCTTTTTGTTTACTAAAATGATCGATTTCTAATTCAAAGCGAGATATTTCAATTTCTAATTGATTAGTTAACATTTTTTGTTCTAATTTTAGTTCAGATATTAGTTTGTCAAAATCTTCGACAGTCATTTCTATAGAAGGTCGACGATCACCCTTTTCTTTTTCATTCCATTTCCAATCTTTAGGAGTAATAGGCATTGGATTATGTTGGAATGGCATTGGTGGTTGATTATGTTGGAATTGCATTGGTGGTTGATTATGTTGGAATGGCATTGGTGGTTGAACATGTTGGAATGGTATGGGATTTATTTCATCTGAATATCGTTTAATATCAATTTTTGAATCAATATCAACCTTTGAATCAAATAAAATAAGACTGACTATTACTGCTATATACAAAGCTAGTAAAATTAAAATAATCCCTATAGTTCCTATTGCAAGTTTATACATCAATAATGTCTCTGTAACAAACAATTATACTACACATAAAATAAAAATTTAACCGACTCAAAATGATTAGAAGATAAGTCGGTTAATAATAGGCTGATAATAGTTCAAAAATTATTTATTCAAGAGCACCCACTTCTATTAATAAAGATTGAGTAGCTTCTAAATCTCCTAATTGAGAAATATCTATTTCAGGTTTATTTAAGGACTCTAGGTCCTTAAGCATTCTATTAGGTTTTACACCATCAGTGACTAATGGATATTCATATACCTGGGAAGCAAAATATTGTTGAGCCACTTTCGAAGTAATGAATTTCATAAATTTTTCAGCACTACTTTTATTATCTGATGCTTCAAGTATTCCTGCTCCAGATACTAAAATTACTGAACCAATATCTCCATTATTAAGATAATGATTTCTGGCGGGGAAATTTTCTCCTTTGTCAGCTATGAATCTGTGTAGATAATAGTGATTTACCATGCCAATTTGAATTTCTTTATCAGCGACAGATTGAACTTGAGGAGTGTTTTTAGGATAAACAATTGGTTCGTTTGACATTATACCTAGTAACCATTCTTTAGTTTTATCTTCTCCCCAGGTTAATCTCATTCCTGTTAGCATAGCTTGAAAGGAACCATTTGATGGTGCCCAACCTAGCTTACCTTTCCATTTAGGATCAGTTAAATCCATCATTGAGATTGGTAATTCAGATTCACTTAAAACATTTGGATTATATACAAGTGTCCTTGCTCTTCCTGTTATTCCTATCCATTTACATTTCATAGTATGGTCGGTAATGTTATATTCTTTTGGAGAAACCGCCCACTCAGGAATAATATCACAGATTTCCGCCGACATAGAATCAAGCATATCAATAACAGCACCAAGTCCACCCGGATCCTGTGCATAGAATACATCAGCAGGAGTTTTATTTCCCTCCTCATTTAATAAACTGACCATTTCTGCTGTTTTACCATATTTTACCAGTACAGGAGTTCCTGATAATTCTGAAAACTGTTCAATTATTGGCCCGACCAGTGACTCAGATCTTCCCGAATAAATAACCAAATCTTTTTTTGTTTCTGTCAATTCTGATTCACTTGTACAACCAAAGATTAAAATTGGTGTCATAAGAAAAATAAGTAATCTCAAAACAAATCTATTTGTCAATTCCATTCAAATTATCTCCTTGAAAAATTGCATAAAATCATTTTGATAAAATATTGTATCCTTATTTGGTATACAATATTGTGTACCTGTTAAGCATACAATGGTCTTTTTTTAATTGTCAATAGTTAATTACAATGAAAATTATTTTTGAGTTGGGACTTTTAAGAGAATAAACAAAATACCTGAAATACCTACAAAAAAAACTATAATTTTAATCCATATAATACTTATAAAAAAAATAATGGCTAAAGTACAAAATAAAGTTATAGAGGATATAGCTAGAATTTTCGAATTTCTAGGCATTCCTAGACCATCATAGTAATTTTTTATGTATTTACCAAATATTTTATTTTCAATTAACCACTTATACAATCTTTCAGAAGACCTGATGTAACACCCAGCTGCCAAAATTAACCAAATAGTTGTAGGAAGACCTGGAACAAATACTCCTACAAAACCTATACCTACAAAGATAGAACCTAAGCTTATCCAGAGATATCTTATAAATTTATTCTTTGAAGGATTAAATTGTATTTTAGACAAAGTAGTATACTCTTTCTTTGTTAAATAATAAGTTATATAAACGTCGACTTATTCAACATACAATACCTTACACGAAAATCAATAATAATATTTCTGTTATTAGTTTAATTCAACTATCAGCACAATTGACATAAAGATTACAACAAAATAAGTTTAATTTGTTGTGAATAATTTTTTTTCTAAACCCAAGTATTTTTACGGCTGGAATATTGTTATAGTTATGGCTGTAACTTCATCTTTATCAATGGCTTTAGGAAGTTTAAATTTTGGATTATTCATAAAACCAATGGGAGATGAACTCTTAATAGGAAGGTCTTTCTTTGGGTGGGCAACTACTTCAAGACAAATCGTCTCAGGAATCACTAGTCCTTGGATAGGCAAATGGATAGATTTATATGGTTCAAGAATCCTGTTACCGGTATCAATAATAGTTGTTGGGATTTCTTTGATCTTACTCGGTTACAATTCATCAGGTTATATGATGATTGCAATTTTTGGAGTAATGGGAATTGCCGGGATGGGCGGCCCTGGGGCTCTAATTACCACTGTCCCAATAACAAAATGGTTTATAGAAAAAAGAGGAAAAGCACTGGCAATAGCGTCATTAGGAGTTCCTATTGGTGCAATGATTTTTGTACCTCTTACTCAATTTTTTATAGATATTTATGGTTGGAGAAACACTTGGATTATATTTGGAGCTATTGCAATAATAATCGTTGTTCCTCCTTCACTTCTTATTCTTCGTAGACAGCCAGAAGATATAAATCAAAAGCCTGATGGAATCACTTCAGAAATAACAGAAAACTCAAATGTAAAAGAATTTTCATGGGTTACAAAAGATGCCATAAAAACACAAGTGTTCTGGAAAATCACCTTTTGTTTAACAGCGATTTCTGTGGCTACTGGAACAATTGCAATTCACAGAATCCCTGCATTTATGGACAGAGGTCTTGAGCCTCAACTTATAGCTTTGGCAACTGCTTTTGATGCAGTTTGTGCAGGTATAAGTACTTTTTTTATGGGGAATTTAGTAAATAAATTTAATATTAGAATTTTAGGAACCATAGCTTTTTTACTTTTATCAATAGCTAGCTTACTAACTATCTACGCTTATTCTTTTACAGCAATATTTATATCTATGGCAATTTTCGGATTAGGGATTGGAGGCCTAATGTTTATTCACTCTTTCATTTGGGCAGATTATTTTGGTAGAGAAAACGTGGGAGAAATAAGAGGGAAAGCTACCCCAATAATTTTGATAATTGGTGGTTTAGGTGCTCCTATTTCTGGATATGTTAGAGACATAACAGGATCATATCAAAGTATTTGGTGGATAGGACTTGGGTTAATGCTAGTAACTTCAATTATTTTCTTTTCCTGCAAAAAACCCATCCCAAAAAATTTATAATTTTTTTTTAAAATGGGATATAATGACTTGATATACAAAATGGTTTTGGAGAATGATATGTTAAAAAAATTATTATTGTTTTTTGTTATATTGGCTTTATTTGGGTGTTCGGCTGCATCTGAAATTTCATCTAAAGTATCAAATAAAGAATCTTCATCGACTAGCGCTATAAGTAAAGAGTCAAAACTTTATAGTGATCCTATAACTCTCCAACAACTAGGTTTTGAAAATACTCTACCCGATATTATGTTGCAAAACTATCTTGTATTAAATGAATTCAAAGAGACCAAATCCAAATTAAAGAAAAAAGGCTATGATGTTTATGATGGATACGTAGAAGCATCCGAAAAATCAGGAGACGATAAAGTTTCAATAGATTTAAGTGGAGGGAGAGCTCTTGTATCAACTAAAAATGACATGATGTTTATTATTTACAGATCTACAAGTGGAGATAGATCAGATTTTACAAAAAATGTGTTAACGGACCTAGATGGAGCTTTAATTTCACCTGAATGGTATGATGGAGAAAATTCAGATTCAGTGTTGATTCATAGAGGGTTTGATACCGAATATACTAGATTTAGAAATAAAATATTAAATATTGCAGCACGAACTGAAAGTAAAAAATTCATCATATCTGGACATAGTTTGGGCTCAGCATTAGCAACATTAACTGCACTAGATCTATCATCTAATTATAAATATGACGTATCTGTTGTTACTTTCGGCTCTCCAAGGGTAGGTAATAAAGATTTTAGAAAAGTTATGGAAAAATATGTACCTGATAATTATCGAATTTATTTTCCTGATGACCCTATAGTTAGTATCCCTGGATTATTATTTGAATATGAACATGCTGGAATAGCGCTTGGAATATCAAGTGAAGGGAAGCAAAATTACAATATATCGACTGATAATTTCGGTATTGCAGCTTATAAATCAATTTTTAATGAAAATTTCAAGGTGCACTGGATAGGTAATTATATTAAATCTATAAATGCCATATTAGAAAGTTGTTACAAGGACAAACAATATTGTTTTAATTTGAAAAAAGGCGTCGAAGTTGCAATGATTGAAAGAGAAACGATGAATCAATATAGATCCATATTTAAGTCTAAGCCTGAAGAATTTAAGGATGCTTTAGTAATAAAATCAAAAGAAGCTGCGGCCAAAAAGCAGAAAGAACTAGAAAAGAAAACTGAGGAATCCATTTCTAATCTTGAAAACTTCATCAAAGATAATCAAGAAAAAATTGAAAATGAGTGGTTTGAAAGTTACAAAACAATGGCCAAATCCAAGGCTAAATCTTTGATTGAATAGTTAAATATTTAACTTTTAATACTAGAAATATATTTAGATATTGCTTCTGATGCTGATTCAAATAAATTCGAAAAAGTTTTTGCGTGATTTGGTAATGGATGGGGGCTGTAACCAATTATGTCATTAAAAACCTGTACTTGCCCATCCGTATATGAACCTGATCCAATACCTATAGTAGGAATATTCAAACTTAAAGTAATATCCTTAGCTAATTTTTGTTCAATAAGTTCTAAGACAACTGCGAAAGCACCCGCATTTTGAACTTCCCAAGCATCTTCAAACAAATGATTATATTCTTCATTATTTCTTCCTAGAATTTTGTAATCTTTATTAAATTTGATACTCTGCGGAATAATACCAATATGAGACATTACTTTTATATTATTTTTAGTAAGATATTCTATTATTTCTTTTTTATCTTTACCACCCTCTAATTTAATACCATCTGCTCCGGACTTGATTAATATTTTTGAATTTTTCAAAGCTTCTTCACAGGTTTCGTATGTTTTGTAAGGAAGATCTGCTACTAAAAAGGTTTTAAGTTTAACCTTATTAATTGAAAGAGTAGCTCTTTCCATGTCTTCCAATGAAACTAAACTAGTCTTATCGTATCCTAAAGTAGTCATTCCATAGCTATCACCAACAAGTATTATATCTGCTGATGATTCATTAACTATGTATCCACTAACATAGTCATAAGCAGTAATCATCACCAATTTTTCTTTAGATTTCTTAAATTTTTTTATGCCAATTAAATCTAATTTTTTCTTCATCTTAATTATCTAAAAACATAATTATCAATTAATCTTATGTCTCCAACATATGCTGCAATTAGAATGACAAAAGGAACTTTGATAGATTTTATTTCTTTAAAAGTATCCAAGGTTCTTATTGTCACATATTCTAATTTAATTCCTTCTATTTTATCTAAGTAATCTATCACAATTTTACAAACTTCATTAGTAATTACTTGGCCTTTTTTAAAAGCTGCAATAGCAAGTTCCAATGATTTGTTGATAGCCTGTGCTGAAATTCTTTGATCTTTATTAAGTAGATGATTTCTACTGGAAAGGGCTAGTCCATTGGAATCTCTAACGGTTTCAACAGGTTCGATTTTTATATCCATTGAAAAATCATAAACCATTTTTTCTATTAGTTTTAATTGTTGAAAATCTTTTTCGCCAAATAAAGCTATATTAGGTTTTGTGATATTAAACAATTTCATAACAACAGTAGACACTCCATCCATATGCCCTTTCCTATAATTTCCTTCCAATTCATTATTTAAATCGTTAATTTTTATAACGGAATTGAAATTTTTATTGTACATTGCATCTTTATCAGGCAAAAATGCTATCTCTACTTTATTCTGTTCGAATATTTTTAAATCTGAATCAATGGAAGTAGGATATCTAGCATAATCTTTTTGAGAATCAAATTGTTTAGGATTAATAAAAAGAGAAGCAATGGTCACATCAGATATCTCTTTTGATCTTTTTAATAATGCCTCATGTCCTTTATGTAATGACCCCATTGTAGGAACAAGAGCAACTTTTTTTGAAATCAATGCTCTCTCATAAAACATTTCTCTTATGTTATTAATAACTTTCAAAATTATAAATAAAATTTTGGTGGAGCCTGGGAGGATCGAACTCCCGACCTCCTGCGTGCAAGGCAGGCGCTCTCCCAGCTGAGCTAAGGCCCCTTTCATCATTATTCTATTTTATATTAGTATCAAGGACAAATACAAAAAATAAATAATAATTAAATTCAAATTTGTTTTCTATTTCAAAAGAGCCAATATAGATGTAAATTTAATTTAGTTCAAATTTTTTCCCGGGTAGTCTAATGGTAGGACAGAGGACTTTGACTCCTCCAGTCCTGGTTCGAATCCAGGCCCGGGAGCCAAAAAAATGTTACATCGCTTCATCAACGGATAAGTGGAATTCTGACAAATCATGACCTGTAACAGTACTCCAAGGAGTTTCAACCACATAATGATCTTTACCAATTTCAACCAATGGTGGTCTTTCTTTTGTATATATGTGATTTTTTCTAACTTCTAAAGGAGTTCGAGACATAAAAACATCTCCTGGTGGTGGATTTACTGGAGAAACTACTTCTCCTGGTAATACAATTTCATCTCTAACGATGTCAGGATGAGAAGGTAAAGCGGCTGAGATTAAAGCATTTGTGTACAAATGCGTTGGTTTAGCAAAAATAGCCTCCGTATCTCCATACTCTTGAACAACTCCAAGATACATAACTGCTGTTTTATGACACATATATCTGACAGTTGCTAAGTTATGAGCGATAAGAATATATGCTAGATTATGTTCTTCTTGCAAATCAACAAGCAAATTCATTATTTGGGCTCTAATAGAAACATCTAGTGCAGATACAGGCTCGTCTAAAACAATCAACTTAGGATTCAATGCTAAAGCTCTAGCAATACCAATCCTTTGACGTTGCCCTCCTGAAAATTCATGAGGATAAAGATTTCCTTGATATGGATTCAATCCCACTTCACCAAGTAAATCTCCAGCACGTGTGTCTCTCTCTTTTTTTGTCATTGTTGTATTTATTTCTAGTGGTTCTGCGATAATAGTACTAACACGCATCCTAGGATTTAAAGATGACCACGGATCTTGAAAAACTGCTTGAACAGATCTTCTCATTTCTTTTCTACCTGCATTAGTTAAAGTCTTTACGTCTTCACCTTCAAAATATATTTGACCGATAGGAACCTCTCCGTCAGTAGTAGGTTCTTCAAGCCCTAAAACCATCTTAGCTGTCGTTGTTTTACCACATCCTGATTCTCCAACCAAACCAATGGTTTTCCCAGGAGTTACATCAAATGAAACATCATCTACTGCTTTAAGCCAATCAATTTTCCCTATAAAAGGAAGAGCCTTATTGACTTGATACCATTTTCTTATATTTCTCACCTGAATAATAGGTTCACCATCATTGGAACAACCCACTGCAGGTGGAATATGTGAATAGTCGACTTTTTCTTTTGTAGTCATTATTTACCTCATTTTAAAACTTTAATTGTTTGTTAAATCTTTAACCGTATGAAACTTTATCTTTGTACTTATCAAAATCCTTAACAGAACACCTTGACAGTTGAACAAAATGATTTGGTTTCGCTTCAATCAATTCAGGTCGAATCAATGCATCTTTTTCATCATATTTTAAGGGAGATCTTGGTGCAAAAGAATCACCTTGAGGTAAATCATACAATAATGGAGGCTGACCATCAATTTGAGGCAATCTACCTGTTTTCTCCTCAAGCTTAGGAACAGAACCTATTAATGCTTTGGTATATTCATGTAATGGGTTATTAAAAATCTCCCTTACATCAGCCATTTCTACAATTCTGCCTGCATACATTACAGCTACTCTATCACACATCTTAGCCACTATTCCAAAATCATGAGTAATAAAAATAATTGCAGCACCTGTTTCCGATTGTATTTGTTTCAAAAGCCTTAAGTATGCTGCTTGAATAGTAACATCCAATGATGTTGTTGGTTCATCAGCAATAATAACATCCGGATTAGAAGAAATTCCAATAGCTCCAACCACTCTTTGTCTCATTCCTCCTGAAAGTTGATGAGGATAATCTTTTGCACGAGTCTCAGCAGCTGGAATTCTTACTTTTCTTAGAGCATCTACTACTTTTTCCCATCGTGTCTTACCTCTTACTTTTTGATGTATTCCTATAGCTTCTCCCACTTGATCGTTTATATCAAATACAGGATTTAAAGCCTGCATAGGATCCTGTAAAATCATAGAGATTTCTCCACCTCTAACGGACGTCATTTGTGATTCACTAATTTGTAAAATATCTCTGCCATTTAAAATTACTTCTCCACCTGCTATTTCTCCAGGAGGACTTTGAATCAATCTCATAATTGACAATGCAGTAACAGACTTTCCTGATCCGGATTCTCCTACAATCCCCAAGGTTTCTCCTCTTTTTACCGAATAAGAAATTCCATCACATGCCTTTACAGTCCCCCACTTTGTGGTAAAGTTTGTTTGAAGGTTTTTTACTTCCAAAACAACTTCATCTCTAATTGTTGAGGGTCCAAATCTATCTGTATCAAGACCTTTTTTTGCAGTTGGTTTCTTAGTAGTTTTTGATGCTGCTTTTTTAACCATCCGTGCTTAGCTCCTTGAATTTATTTTTGAGTTTTACCGTTCTATTACAAAAAGATATCATATCTATTCTCAAAAGCTACTTAAAAAGATAACAGTTTTATATTTTAAATTTCCTGCTCAATTTTAGATATACTATTTTTCAAAGCATCAACTAGAAAATCTATTTCATCTTTATTAATACTTAAGGGTGGACATAGAGATATAACGTCACTAGCCCTAAATGATATAACATCCCTTTCTAGCAAATAATTTGATATCTTTTTTTGTAATTCATAGCTAGCAGGAATTTTAGTTTTAGTCGATTTATCCAATACTAATTCAATAGCAACAAGTAATCCTAAGCCTCTTATATCTCCAACTATCTTAGAGTTTCTAAGTGGTTCCAGTTGTTCTAAGAGATACTCTCCCATGTTTTTAGATGCTTGTACCAAATCTTCTTTTTCAAATATTTCCAAATTTTTCAAAGCCGCTGCACTAGAAACCGGATGTCCTCCAAAGGTGATTAAATGTCGAAACATTTCTTTTTCTGATCCTAAAAATGAATCAGATATCTTTTTAGATGCTATAGCTGCACCTAACGGAGAATAACCACTTGTTAAAGCCTTAGCAACAGTGGTAATATCCGGAATTACATTCCAGTGTTCTGTTGCAAAATATTTTCCAGTTCTGCCAAATCCTGTTATTACTTCATCTGCTATTAGTACTACGTCATAATTATCAGCAATTTCTCGTAATCTCTGCCAATACTCTGCTGGAGGGATGTGAATACCATACGCTGCAGAAATTGGTTCAGCAATCATAGCGGCAACTGAATCGGGACCAGTATGTTTTATGGCTTCTTCAAATTGATTTGCACAATAAATTGCATATTCAACAGAATCTATATTGTTGGGTATTCTGTATGAATCCCAATTTTCAACATGTATTGTTCCTGGCATTTCAGGGCCCATGGTATCAGATGTTAAGGGTTTCCCCAAACTAACAGCCATAGCAGTCGCTCCATGATATGAATATCTTCTTGATATAACTTTATATGCCCCAGATTTTCCCTGGTTCATTTGATATTTTTTGGCCATTTTTACAGCTGTTTCAACTGATTCAGATCCACCAGATGTAAAAAAAGATCGAGCATTCTTATCAGGATATAACTTTGCAATCTTTCCTGCTAACTCTATTTGCGGAATACAAGCGCCATTAGCTGGGGGTGTTTCGATTGCGCAGGCTTGATCATAAATAGCTTTGGCTATTTCCTCTCTTCCATATCCAGCAGATTTAAACCATAATCCACCCATTGAGTCCAAATATCTATGGCCATTTACATCAGTAACCCATACTCCTTCACCTTTCACAAAAATTTTCAAATTCCCAGCCCAATCATTTATATGTTGAGCATGCATAAATAAATTTTGAGAGGCAATATTCTGAAGCTCTTCTATTTTTTCTCCTGAGATATTTAATTGATCCTTAATCATAGCAAGTCACCTATTATTTATAGTTTAATTCATTATAACCGATTGTTTTTATTAGGCCACCAATTTTTTTCTTTAAGTAAAACAGCAATACTTGGGACTAGAAATGCTCTGATAACAAATGTATCGATTAGAACACCTATGCTTACTGCGAAACCAAGTTGGAAAAGGTCTCGAAGTGGAAGAGTTGCGAGTATAGAAAAAGTTCCTGCTAAAATTATTCCAGCTGAAGTGACAACGCCTCCTGTTTGACCAATTGCATCCTTTATGCCTTCAATCATACCCAATGACTTAGTACTTTCTTTTATTCGGGACATTACATAAATATTATAATCGGCACCAAAAGCTACTAGAAAGATAAACATCCACACTGCATTTGCATAAGCTACACCCGAATGCCCAAATATATATTGGAAGAAAAATATAGCTATTCCAAACGTTGCTGTGTAACTAATAATCACGCTTATTAATAAATATAAAGGAGCAATTAAAGATTTTAGTAAAATAATCAATATCAACAAAATAGCTAATAGAATTATTGGTCCTAATAAAGTCATATCATGATCAATAGATTTTTTAGTATCTAAAGCTACAGAGGTTTCTCCACCAACATAAAAATCATACCCGGACATTTTAATATTCTCTAGAGTGTTTCTAATTTCAGTAATTATTTGTTGGCCTTTCAAAGAATAAGGATCATCCTTAAGAATTATTTGAATCTTCAATGTAGAATTATCTTCCGATACAAAGCGCATATTTTCATAAAATGCTTCTGTACTGGATATATCACATAAACATATTTTACGAGTTTCTGGGTACCCGTTCGGACGTAAATATCCAGAAACCCTAGTAATACCTTCTATTGTTTCCAAATTTGAATATATTAAATCAATAAATTCTTTATCATTAAATATTTCTTTTACTTCTGATGAATATACTAATATTTCAGTCGGAGCTAATTCTCCTTCAGGAAATGAATCTCTAATAATCTCAAATCCTTTTTTTGAATCTGATGAATCTGGATATCCATCCAACAAATTAAAACTCGGCTTAATAAATAATCCTGGAATAGAAGTTATTATTATCCCCAATATAGTTAACATCAATATCATTCTAGGTCTATTTGCTACTAAGGAGCCAATTTTAAACCAAACACCTTTCTGTTTAACTTTTATTTTCTTATCTATGTTAATAGGCCAAAAAATCTTTTTACCAAATAAAACAATAGCCGTGGGCATAATAAATAAAGCTGATAAAAGAACTACAAAAATCGCAGTTGCTAGCATGGGTCCTAATGCTCTAAAAGATCCATATGTAGCAAATACAAGTGCGATCATTGCAACAATAGTAGTCCCAGCAGATCCTACAATTGAAGGTCCTATTCTAGACATAGTAACTTGCATGGCTTCCCATTTATCTTTGCCTAATAATAATTCTTCTTTATATCTTGAAACTATAAATAATGCATAGTTTGTTCCTGCTCCAAAAACTAGCACGGACATTATTCCAGTTACTTGTCCATTTAGTGGTAAATCAAAAGCTTCAGATAGAAATGCTGCTATAGATTGAGACAAAAATAAAGAAGATCCGACTATAACGAGAGGTAAAATTGCTAATATTGGGGATCTATAAATGATGATTAATAAAACTAATACCAATATAACTGTTGTTATGGTTATTCTAAGATCAATACTTTTAAATACTTTAATAGCATCCACTAAAATACCTGCTGGTCCAGTCAAATGAATTTCAGTTTCAAGGTTTGGGTTTTTTTGATTCAAAAATTCAGATTCTTCTCTAATCCATTCAATAGTCTTTTCGAATTTCTCTGATGCGGGATCTCCTGCAAAAGTAATTATTGAAAGCATAGTCGTTTTATCTTCACTCAATAAATTTGATCTAGCTAACGGGGTATTAAATATAGATGTAATTTGAAAAATATTTTCATATTTATTCTCTGTTTGAATTTTGGTTAGAAAAGAATTAATAAGATCTAATTGTTTATTATCAAATCCACTTTCATTATAAAAGACTAAGGTACCTGGCAATCCATCTTCCCTAGGAAATTTTTCGTTTTTCATCTGAAGATAATTTATTGATTCAGAATCTACAGGTAAAAAATCTTGTCTATCATTAGTGGTAACTTCAGAAAGAGAAGGAGTCAAAAAAGCAATTACACCTATCAATATAATCCATAAAAAAATTGCAGAAAATGATTTAATTTTATTTGAAGCCAATTTAGAAAAAATATCGAACATGTAAATCTAAAATTATAAATTTTTTGATACTTCTTTAGTTTATAATAATTTATTAAATAAAATCATTACCTATCAATAATATAATAACTTCTATTCTAAAGGTAAAAAAATGTTATTCAGGAAAAGAGTAAAAAGAAATATTTAATGAACAAATGAAATTTAATATGTTGGTTTATAATGATTAAGTATTATAACTTTCCCGAGTAGCTCAGCGGTAGAGCAGCTGACTGTTAATCAGCGGGTC